>Ga0123355_10000647_pt1 | contig 47181 bp, 42 predicted proteins | sample TergutEmb28metaG_3_FD_89872 | JGI IMG/M metagenome (GOLD analysis project Ga0123355, IMG submission 89872) | Embiratermes neotenicus P1 segment gut microbial communities from Petit-Saut dam, French Guiana - Emb289 P1 | ecosystem: Host-associated > Arthropoda: Insects > Digestive system > Gut ...
AATAAGTTTACGCTTTTCCGGAATTACTGGATTCCCTATTGGTATTATACGACCATTCTCATAATACGCTGCATACGCTTGCATTGTAACACCTCCTCGTTGTTAAGATTATAAGTTATTATACCAAACTATGGACTAAAATTCCACCAAAATCTCCAGGCTGACCAGTTGTGAAGTTTAGTATATACTTCACTTACATAGTGACTCAAAAAGAAAAATGGCGAGGAGAACCCCTCGCCTACGGTGGACCAGGGTCTTGCGACCAGCCCAATATGTGATGACTCACATCTAATTACATTGTAGTTGAATTTCCGTAAAAGTCAATATTAAAATAGAGCATAAACTTCATTTTTTAGCGGGTGTTAAGGTAGTACAAATACCGCTATCCAAAATAGACCCGTTTCCAAAGCACCCTTTCCAAGTCAAACACGATGAAGCCATGCAAAATATGGCGGACAGCATAAACACATTCGGAATCCAAACTCCGGCAATAGTCCGGCAAAAAGAAGATGGACGATAAATATTTAAGCATGTAATATTCAGAATAGCGGTCACGCTTAAAATTCGAATTAAGAGTAGCAAGCACTGGTAACGGGTGTCCACCCGTTACCCCAAGCCACCTGAAAGGGTGGCTTTTCTTGTCAGGGAGAACCCTGAAACCCCAAAAACCTTAAAGTTGAAAGGAGAACATTGACCATGAGAATCTATTATTCGGGCAAATTACACGCTTATCAAAAGGCATAAGATAAACTCTGTACCTATTGCAAGTACAGAGTTTATCTTTTGGCTGGGCTGGCTGGATTTGAACCAACGAATGCCAGAGTCAAAGTCTGGTGCCTTACCGCTTGGCGACAGCCCACTATATGGGGTGGATAATGGGATTTGAACCCACGACCCCTGGAACCACAATCCAGTGCTCTAACCAACTGAGCTATACCCACCATCAGGCTCTATGGATTGTAGCACACATCTTTCAACTTCGCAATACTTTTTAGACTATTTTGTATGTCAAAAATCACAAATTTATTTCATATCAAGCAAATACAAGCGTTTGTTGACAGAATATTTGCAGTATTTGACCGGTGTTTCTACATATGTTATTATTAATCGGTCAGCTAAAACTCGACACCTCGCCTCGCAGATACCCCCTCATCATACGGATGTTTGTGTTTGAGCATCTCTGTAATGTAATCGGCGTGTTCGAGTAAAAATGCATCCGGATTATGTCCGGTTATCACTAGCTCCAATGCATCCGGCTTGTTTGACACCAGGCTTCTAAACATCTCGTCATCAAGCACTTCCAGCTTGTGTGCATCCACAACCTCGTCCAGCACCAACATATCGCACTGCCCACTTTCCACAAGTTTTAGAGCCTTTTTCAAACATTCATCCTGTGAGACCTTTGTTTCTCGCATTTCATCCTCGCTCATTTCATGAATGAATTTTCCACTCGCAGGTATTCCACGAAGCAAAGTAATATTTGACAGTTGCGAAATTGAGCTATGCTCTCCACACTTCCAGTTTTTTAAAAACTGAACGACAACAACATTTTTCCCACAACCGGCAGCTCTAAGAGCAAGACCCAGCGCCGCAGTAGTCTTGCCTTTACCATCACCAAAATAGATATGCACTAACCCATTTTCACTCATTTGTACTCCACCTTTAGAAAGGAACTTATACACCATGTTAACATTTGAAGACATTAAAAACAATGAGGAAATCAAAACTTACATCACAAAGGCCGACGAATCCCTTTGTGCACTCGGATTTACCGAACACAGTTTTGCTCATGTAACACGAACCGCTGAGGATGCAGGCTACATACTCAGAACCCTAGGTTATCCTGAACGCGATGTTGCACTTGCACAAATCTCCGGATATCTGCACGACATCGGCAACCTTGTGAACAGAAAAAACCACTCGCTTTCCGGTGCAGCCATGGCTTTCCGAATCCTCGATAAACTTGGATTCGACCCGGCCGAGATCGCAACAGTCACCACTGCAATCGGAAACCATGATGAAGGTACCGGTGTGCCGGTCGATCCGGTCAGTGCCGCACTAATTCTTGCCGACAAGTCAGACGTTCGCCGTACCCGCGTTAGGAACACTGAAACATCAAACTTTGACATCCACGACAGAGTTAATTATTCAGTTAAAAAATCAATTCTGAAGATAAACGAAGAGCGCACTTTGATTAAGCTAAAGTTGACTGTTGACACCAAGTACGGCTCTGTCATGGATTATTTTGAGATTTTCCTTGCACGTATGATCATGTGTCGAAAAGCCGCAGAAAGACTCAATCTTGAGTTTAAGCTCATTGTTAACGAGCAACAGCTGATATAATATAAGTTGATAATTTCAAACGGACGGGAATTCCCGTCCGTTTGCTTATTTGATATTTACTTATTGCCTTACGCTTGTTTTTGTGCGTTTATTTTCACGCCAGGACCCATTGTTGATGCTGTTACACAGCTCTTAATGTATTGTCCTTTTGCAGCTGCAGGCTTGGCTTTGTTTACTGCATCAAGCAGAGTTTGGAAGTTGTCATTAAGCTTTTCGGCACCAAACGAAACTTTTCCAATCGGGCAGTGGATGATGTTTGTTTTGTCCAAACGATATTCGATCTTACCAGCTTTGATTTCTTCAATCGCTTGTGCAATGTTCGGTGTAACAGTTCCTGCTTTTGGTGTCGGCATGAGACCTTTTGGTCCAAGAACCTTACCAAGGCGTCCAACAACACTCATCATGTCAGGTGTTGCTACAACAACGTCATAATCAAAAAAGTTTTCTTTTTGAATACGGTCAACTAAATCTTGTCCGCCTGCAAAATCAGCACCTGCGTCAATTGCTTCCTGGACGCGTTCATCTTTACAGAATACGAGCACTCTTGGTGATTTGCCTGTGCCGTGCGGCAATACTATTGCTCCACGAACTTGTTGGTCAGCATGACGTGAGTCAACACCAAGTTTAATGTGTAGTTCTACTGTTTCATCAAACTTTGCTTTTGATGCCTTAACAACAAGGTCAAATGCTTCTGCCGGATCATATGCGACAGTTCTATCTATAAGCTTTGCGCTTTCTTTATAATTCTTTCCTCTAAACATATCTTAGTCCTCCGCCACTTCAATGCCCATACTCCGAGCTGTTCCAGCAACCATGCTCATCGCTGTGTCTATATTGGCTGCATTAAGGTCGGGCATTTTGATTTCCGCAATCTTGCGGACATCTTCTTTTGATACTGTGGCAACTTTGTTTGTGTGTGGTTCACCTGATGCTTTTTCAAGATTACAAGCTTTTTTCAACAAAACTGATGCCGGTGGTGTTTTCGTAATAAAAGTGAAGCTGCGATCTGCATAGACTGTGATAACTACAGGAATAATCAGTCCATCATCGTTTTTTGTGCGCTCGTTGAAATCTTTTGTAAATAATCCAATATTAACACCGTGTTGACCAAGCGCCGGTCCAACTGGTGGTGCCGGTGTTGCTTTGCCGGCTGGAATTTGGAGTTTTATTACTCCTACTGCTTTCTGTGCCACTTACGTGCACCTCCTAAATATAAATGTGGTGATTGTGTCGGAACGTTCTGTGCCTACGCCGCTCCTCCCACGTGAATCAAAAATCGCAGTCGCTAATTATAAGCGTTGTGCAATTTTATTCAACAGATTCAATTTGGTCGAAATCCAAATCTACAGGTGTTTCGCGTCCGAACATTGATACTATGACGCGTGCTCTGCTCTTGTCATATTCGATTTCCTCGACATTCCCAAGGAATCCTTCGAGTGGACCGTCAACAACTTTAACTGTGCTGCCTACTTCAAATCCTACAACAATTTCATGACGTTCTATTCCAAGGTTGATTATCTCATCTTCCGATAAAGGAATCGCTTTATTTGCCGATCCGACAAATCCGGTAACTCCACGTACATTACGCACTAGATGCCAGCTCACGTCATTCATGATCATTTTGATTAACACATATCCCGGAAATGTTTTGCGTTCAACAGTCTTCGTAGTGTTCTCGTGAATTTCCGTTACTGTTTCAGTCGGGATTTTAACTTCAAGGATTTTATCTTGCATTTTGCGATTTTCTGCTGCTTTTTCAATAGTCGCTGCAACAGCATTTTCATAGCCGGAGTAAGTATGGACTACATACCATCTTGCTTCATCGGACATTAACCGTTACCCCCCTGTAATTAATCTTGGGACGTACGTTACAATTGCTATGAATATTTCGCTAGCCACGTAGTCAAGCGCCCATATTACGACAGCCGCACATAACATAAGTGTTACTGCAACAATTGTATTATTGACTATTTGCTTTGGTGTTGGCCACACGACTTTCTTCAGCTCGCTTCGCATTTCACGAAACCACTTCGCAATGCGGTTACTGCCTTTAACTTTACGTTTCTTGCCGCCTTTTTGCGTCGCTTTTGTGTCCGATGCATTTGGGGTTTCGAGCTTTTCAATTTTATCTTCTGACATTATTACTCTCCTCCCGTCTACTTCGTTTCACTGTGTACTGTGTGCTTGCGACAGAACCGACAATACTTATTCATTTCAAGCCGGTCAGGGGTATTCTTTTTGTTTTTCGTTGTGTTGTAGTTTCGCTGCTTGCACTCATTACATCTTAGGGTTACTTTAATTCTCATTCTTTCGGCACCTCCTTTGTAGAAATACTACGCACTCATGTATTTAATTCGTCTTTTCAGTGCTAGTACAATAGCCTCCCTGTTTTATTTGACAGAGTAAAGTTCAAGTCGAAAAATGAACCCGTCTGTCGACAGGTAAAGTGGATTATAACACAATATTTAATTGTCGGTCAACACTTTTATGCATGTTTTCTTTGTTTTCTCCTGATTTTATCTGTTTTTTTTGCACTTTTTTTGGTACAATACTCTGGTATTCGGTTTTACAGCTATTTCGTGGCAAAGAGATAAGTGAAAGGTATGGGCATAATAATGGGAAATAAATATGACGAACTGCGGCTTAACGACGAGGTTGATCTCGAACAATATGAATCGCAAGTTATAGATGTAATCAGGAAGCAAGTTGGTTCTGACAAGGTGTTGCTCGCATTGTCAGGCGGTGTTGATTCTTCTGTTTGTGCCGCACTGTTAGAGAGAGCTGTTCCGGGCAAATTGCAATGCATCTTTGTAGATCACGGGTTGATGCGTAAAGATGAAGGCAAAACAATTGAAGAGACTTTCAGCAATCGCAACTTGGAGCTTGTTTGCATAAATGCGCAGGATCGTTTTCTTGCTCGCCTTGCCGGAGTCACTGATCCGGAAGCCAAACGTAAAATCATCGGAGAAGAGTTTATTCGTGTTTTTGAAGAACACGCTAAAACATTGTCCGGAGACTATTACTTAGCACAGGGTACTATATATGCAGATGTCGTTGAGTCTGGTGTAGATGGTAATGTTAAAATCAAAAGCCATCATAACGTCGGCGGACTCCCCGACACCATGGACTTCAAAGGCCTTGTCGAACCTCTGCGTGCACTAAAGAAGCCTGAAGTTCGTATTCTTGGATGGCACTTGGGTCTTCCGGCGGCACTTACCGAACGCCAACCATTCCCGGGCCCCGGTCTTGCCGTGCGATGCCTTGGTGAGATTACAAAAGAAAAGCTGGATATCCTTAAAGAAGCTGACGCTATCTTTTGTGAAGAAATCGAAAATTCAAACATCCGACCCGACCAGTACTTTGCTGCTTTGCTAAACACATACTCTGTGGGCATGTCGAATGATACACGTACTTATGGCAACGTCGTTGCATTGAGAGCTGTTAAGTCCGCTGACTTTATGTCCGCCGAATATGTTCGTTTGCCGTACGAACTATTGAGTCGTGTCTCTGAAAGAATAACAAACGAGATTCCCGGCATCTCGCGTGTAGTATATGACATTTCAAACAAGCCTCCCGCCACTGTCGAGTGGGAGTAGTATGCACTGCTTATCTAACCCGTAAAGGCAAATTCATTTTTTCCGCAATAAGCCTACACTGTTCAACATCAGTCGTTCCGCTCACGATTGAAAGTACTGTTTCGGGTACATACGCACGCACTCTTTTTGCAAATTCTAAAACACCCTGATAAGCATCGTTTCCATAAACAGGCTTGCATAATTGGTTGTACTCATTTGCGCTCGACGCATTGAGGGATATTGAGATTCTGTCAATAGACTCTGAAAACATTGGCGTTGTGTCGTAACCGGCAATTAGGTTGGCATGTCCGTTGGTATTGACCCTTATGGGCAGAGTACAGTTATTCTTGATTTGCTTACTGAGCCATAGTAAATCATCAAGTCGGACAGTAGGCTCACCAAATCCACAGAAAACAATTTCTTCATATTCCGTTAAGTCGTGCTTACTGATTTCTTCAAACACTTTCTCACGAGTAGGCTCATTATCCAGCCATAGACTGACAGAATCACCATATGAATCGCTGTACTGTCGAACACAAAATTCACAATCGTTAGTACAGCGATTTGTCATATTGATATAAAGACCATTGCCAACACGATAAGTGATTGTCATGTAAAATCCCCCTTTTGAACATTCAATATTAGGATCATGATGCTAAGTCAGTATAGCATAACCGACTTTGGATTTCTATTTATAGATAAAAGGAACACAGTGTATGATTTATTTTGACAACAGTAGCACCTCTTACCCGAAAGCACCCGGTGTTTCGCAAGCCGTGGCGGAAATTTTGGAGCGCGGTAGTTTCAACATCAACCGTGGTGGATATGCAGGTGCATATGAGATGTCCAGTCTTGTACTGGATGCCAGAGAAAAAGTGGCGGAACTATTCGATTCCCCCACCGGGCGAGAAGTTGTGTTTACCAGTAGCGTCACACAATCACTGAATGTGGCACTAAAAGGGTTGTTACGTCCCGGTGATCATGTTGTCACAACGCAGATGGAACACAACGGAGTCATCCGCCCACTTGCACAGTTGCAAGAGTTAGGTGTTCATGTGGATGTTGCCCACTGCAGACAGGATGGCATGCTCGACCTCGCCGATATGGAATCAAAAATCATAGAGCGGACAAAACTTGTCGTTATGACACATGCTTCTAACGTCTGCGGGGCTATACTACCCATACGTGAAGTAGGCTTAATCTGCCGAAGGCAAGGTGCGTTACTGTTAGTAGACTGTGCTCAAACCGCCGGCATTCTTCCCATTTCAATGTTGCGAGACAAAATCGACATTCTGGCATTCACTGCACACAAAGGGCTTCTCTCAGCACAAGGACTTGGCGGTTTGGTTCTATCTCAGCAAATCGCAAATGAAATGACACCACTAATTGCGGGCGGGACAGGTAGTCACTCCCACGTAGCTGATATGCCAAAGGAGCTACCTGACCGACTGGAAGCAGGAACCCTTAACCTCCCCGGCATTGTGGCACTTTCAGTTGCGTTAGATTATATCAAAGAGGTTAGTATAGACGCGATTTACAAGCATGAAATGAATCTTTTGTCACGGTTGAGTAGAGGGCTGGATAATATTCCCGGCGTGTGCATTGTTGGACCTGAAAACATGGCAGACAAATGTGCAGTTGCCGCTTTAGATTTTCCGACAATGGATAATGCTGAGGTTGCTGCCCGGCTAGATGAAGAATACGGCATCATGACGCGATGTGGTTTGCACTGTGCACCAGTCGCCCATAAGGCAATGGGAACGTTTCCACGTGGTGTGGTGCGCTGTTCATTCGGGCATAAAAACACGGAGGCAGAGGTTGATGTGTTGCTACACGCTCTACGCAACATTACAGAAGGCTATGCATAGTTTTAACAAGAAAATACTCCCTTCAAAGTAGGATTATATTTACCAAACCTACTTTGTGGGGAGCATATTTTTTTATGACATTGTCTCATACATTACGCCAATAAAGTATATGTGCCATCATCCTCAATGACATAGCAACTCTCCATGTCCTCGTGATCGTCTATGTGTGGCGCAGAGGTAGCATCAAGTCGAACACAGACCCCGCAGGATGAACTCAGTTCACGTGGAACGGGAGTCATTTTCGACTGTATGTCTTCTTTCTTGCAATGTTTGTTAAATCGCATTGCACCATAATGTGTGTAAAATGTTGCCAGATAATTCATAAACTTTTCTACTTACTTTCTTTTCAAGGTCATAGTATATTGGTCGTTATCTTCACTTACTGGATTCTGCGACTACGCGCAGAATGACGGTTGATTTTTCATAGCTTCTTTGACACTACCCTTTTGACGGCCTTTTTATATTTAGAATTCCAATTGCAAACATGACTACTATGCACACCACAAAAGCAATGCGACCGCTCGGTGTTGTTCCTGTAGCGGAAGAAGCCAGACCAAAATTGTGAACAAGTGCTGCACCTACTAAAAATCCAATGACAGTTACGCTGGAGTCTGAATTGCCGCTACCTGCCAAAATCAATTGTCTCAAAGGACAGCCACCCAAGAAAACCGAGCCGAGCCCTACAAGATAGAGACCTGCGATATTCCAAATCCATTCAGTATGTGCCACAGGCTGATCTTCAAGTCCAAAGTGAAAGTTTCCGGTGATTAGGTTGCCGATAAATACAGTTAGCAAAATCGCAACAAAGGCAAATAGCATAGTGAAGTCCTTCAGCAGAAATGCATCTCTAACACCACCAATTAGACATAAGCGAGTACGTTGAGCTACAATGCCGACAATCAAAGCACCACCAAGTGCCAACCACCAAGGTGCATGCATTGAGCCCGGTCCGCTTTCGCTGAAGAAGATGAATGCAGGAGCCGCAAGAAGCAAGACTAGCAAGCCGATGTTGATAGCAGGCATAGCCATTCCTTCGATTTTTGACTGCTTGTAACTTCGATTAAGAGAAAACCCTTTGTTTAGGAAAACAATGCCTGTCAAGATGCCTCCGACAAAACCAATTATACCAATCATGGCATTCACGTCGCCGCCTGCAATCCGCAGAACCAAGCGCAATGGACACCCTAGGAAGATGAGTGCTCCAACCATGACACAAACACCCATAATAAAGCGAAGAATTGGAGATGAACCACCTTGTGGAGAATAGTCTTTTTTGATAAGTGCAATAGCAAATGCACCCAAGACAAGTCCTATTACTTCGGGTCGTATGTATTGTACCGGTTCTGCTCGATGTAGGCCAAGTGCTCCTGCGGTATCTCTAATAAAACAGGCTATACAAAACCCCATGTTGCCCGGATTGCCACAGAGGCCAAGTATAATCGCAACTAATCCAACGATCACACCGGAGGCAATTATTGTTAATTTGTGCTTCATTCTTTACATTCCCCCTTCAATATCATAACGTTGATTATACTTTAATTGAGGGAGATTTTGAAATAGTTAGTTCAAATGATTGTTTTGCTTTCTATCAACATTCATAATACATAGGGTAGAGGGATTCGAACCCCCTATGTATATATTCTCTTTTGAGGGCTGTGATTTGTTCAAAACATAAGCTAATAACATAGACATTAAATTGATAGTTTGTTATACTGCTTGACATAGATCGTCTGTTGTTCATGACAATATTTTTGCAACAAAAAGGAAGCGAGTGATCATTAATATGCGCATACTTATATTAGCAATTTTCATAGCTGTTTCGTTATTTAGCTTTTTCTTAAAGTATCTTACATACTCAAGACTTGGCGATCCTGTCCCTGAGAATGCAAAGGATATTTTTGACGAAGAACGATACAAGAAGAACCAGTCTTACTTAATGTCAAAATTAAAGCTCTCTGTCATTAGTGGTCTGGTCGGAACAGCCGTTATGCTTGTGATCCTTTCACTGAATGTTCACAGCTTTCTCTTTGATTATATTTCAAATTACACCATCAACATTTATCTAACAAGTCTCTTCATACTAATCGTTCCACAAATAATTCCAACCATTATTGATACCGGGTTTGAAATTTACGATACATTTGTGATTGAAGAAAGGTTTGGATTTAACAAGACCACAGTAAAGACATTCATTGCTGACTTCTTCAAGGAGCTGGCTTTGGCAGTAATAATTGGTGGCGGTATTTTGATGCTGTTCCTATTCTTATTCCAAAGAATGGAAAGCAGACTTTTCTTCATCGTTTTCTTCTTTATATTCCTCGCAATACTGTTGTTTATTACATTCATTTCACCACTTCTAATAAGAATTTTCAACAAGCTGACTCCCATTGAAGATGGTGAGTTAAAAGAAAAAATCGAAGATCTCGCAAGAAAGACCGGTTACAAAATCAAGGGCATATATATTGTCGATGCTTCCAGACGCAGTACGAGCCTTAACGCTTTTGCAACAGGGTTTGGCAAAACGAAAACCATAGGGCTCTATGACACCCTATTAGACAAAATGACTGATGATGAAATCTTGTCGATTTTGGCACACGAGATTGGACATGTGAAAAAGCGACATATTATAAAGTCATTGCCACTTACGATTTTCATTACTGCACTAGGATTCCTTGCGGCATATTTCATCGTGACAATGCCCGCAGTTTCAATGGCATTTGGATTTAGCGAAGCAAACATTGTATTTGGGTTCATTGTCATGTTTATAATGATTTCTCCAATATTGATACTATTAAGCATTCCTATAAATGCTCTCTCCAGAAAGCATGAGTATGAAGCTGACGCATTTGAAAAAGAATTGATGGGCAAGGATGCTCCGATATCTGCGATGAAAAAACTCTACAGAGAGGATCTTGGCAATCTAACTCCTCACCCGTTTGACGTTATGCTAAATCACTCTCACCCAACCGCATCACAACGAATCGCCGCCTTTGAGCGAGATGATTAAATTTGAAAGGATATACATTATGAACATACTTGTTAGAAAAGCTACGGAGGCTGATATTGCAAAATTGAAGAATAATCCTACGTGGGGATGCGAAGTGTCGGAGTTTGACTGGCACTATGACGATGAGGAAATATGCTGGCTCACCGAGGGAGAGGTAACTCTCATTCACGACGGCGGAAGCGTTTCTTTTGGCAAAGGCGACTACGTCGAATTCCCAAAAGGGCTCTCCTGCGTTTGGAAAGTCACGAAACCCGTAGTGAAGCACTACGAGTTTCGGTAAGTAGTAATATGTTTCTTAATAGTTCGCAGGCTAAGCATTCGTCTCCGGCAGGCTGGCTGCAACGGCTGACTGCCCAAGACGTCTAAAATGTTCATCAGGAAGTAAAAGGTTAATTTTCAGTGCTGGATATTCACTTTCCAGCACTTTATTTGCTGTCTCAATAATAATGTCGCCACCTTTTCCGCTCATGACCCTTCCCAGTAACAGCACATTGTCTGCGCCGTTGTACATTGCATTATACAGAGCTGCTGTATGACCTAAATAGCAACCGATAGAACGGAATATCGCCGCTGCATTGTCATGACCGTCATCCAGCAAAATTTGTACAGCTTTTAGCTTCTTTGCCGGAGTGTCATATTCATCAAGTGATATTCCTGCGGCACCAGAGAGCTTGATCACCGCTTCTTGACAGAAGTAATGAACACCCACGCCCATATCACCCGACCAGTCATCTATCGGACCATTTGGAGACGCATCCACAGGTACAAATGCTAACTCATTTAGCCAATTTGTTACATAACCATCTTTGTCTACATAGCCTCCGGCAACACTTGTGCCCATCGCAATGCCAACCAAATTGTTTTTTTCTAAAGTCATTGAGCCCGCAAGTGCAGTAACATCACCATCATTTAGAACTTCAAACGGTATGTCCTCTCCAATTTCTTTTACTGCTCTTAACCAAATATTTCTCACTTTTTTGTCAAAAAGATCTTTTGGCACCTTCTGATATAGTTGTGCCATTAATACTTGGTTGTTGCTGACGATGCCGGCAGTTGACACTCCAATTGCATCGACGCGAGGCATTCTCGATGCAGCATCCTTGAGAGCCGTTACAATTCCGTTATAGTGATAATCTGGATCACTGTTTATCTTCGGGTTCCAGACCGTTTCATTGCTGTAAATTACTTCTCCGTCAACCATTGCAGAGACTTTATAATCACTTCCGCCAATGTCAATCCCGATTCGACAACCTCCAAAATTGCGCCCTATATCTTTTCTTATTTCAAACGCTTCAGGAAGTTCATCGCATTTCACAATCTCAAATTTACTTTGGAACAAGCTTTCCATAAACTTTGAGTCATGGCTACGGAGCCCCGTTGGAGAATATGTGCTTTTCAAATGCTCATACACATCCTCATTCCCTTTGACATAGAGCTTAAATCCACCAACTTGCAACAACGCAAACTTGACAAGCCTCTCAACATAATATTTATCCGCTTCATTATGCGTACTATCACCATGAATGAATGTCTTGGTCACATGTATTTGACCATCGTTTCTCTCAAGTGCAAAAGCAAACGGAACAGTCGCCGTTTTCAAAAAGCTCTCATTGAACTTTTGCAACGGAATAAAGTCCAGATCCAGTTCAGGTTTGTTTTTGACGCTAACTTCAATACCATAACGATTCATATACGCATACCTCCCAATATAACAATGCTTTGTACTGTCTGACAGTTAATACTTTAACACAGTGCTCCCATCACTTCAACTCAATCTATGAACAGTTGGCTCCAATAAATTCTGCCTTCACTATTCATGGTTACGCCAACGCCTAAGCGACCAAAATCCGGGTTCAATATATTTCTGCGATGTCCGGGCGAATCCATCCACCCTTGTACTACTTCCGCCGCCGACATCTGTCCTGAAGCTAAGTTTTCTCCTGCAGTACGATATTCAACGCCATTTTCACCAAGGACTGTATAGAATTCTCTACCATCGGGTCTGGTGTGATCTTCAGCCAATCGTATAATAATTTCGTGTGCACGGACATCAGCTGCCTGTGTGAGAAGCTCCGATTCGCCGAAAGGCAACAGCCCCGCATTTACTCTTTCGATATTAGTAAGTCTAAACACTTCAGCTACGAGCACATCAAGGTCATGCACCACAACTGTTTGTCTTAACGACCTGCCATCTTCTGTGGTAAATATAATTATCACTTCACCTGGAGCATCACATCTAAATGTGGTTGGTCCTGTTTGTGTGACCGGCGCTCCTTCGAAGCTAACCGACACCGATGCATTTGTTGCATCAGGCGGATCTACAGTAATTGTGAACTCTGCTTCATCGCCCACAAGAAACGCATACCGATTCAGCGAGATCTGTATGCTTTTTGTCGGGATGATTACTGTGACATAAACTTGTGTATAAACGTACCCAACTGTAGCCGTAATGGTCGCCGTTCCGACTCCGACCGCAGTTATCTCACCATCTTCAGACACGGTAGCTACATCTTCGTCGTCACTGGTGAAGACTATGGATTCTTCCACAACAGCATCTCTTGGCGTAATGGTCAGCTCCAATGTAACAGAATCACCAAGTGCTAAAGTAATCTCATCTTGATCCAGTGTGATTCTTTCGAGATCAGGTGTCACCACAGTGATTTCTACTGATGCCGTCACTCCATTTGGAGCTGTCACAACAATATTTGCTGTGCCTTCACCCGCTGCATACCAGTTGCTACCTTGTGGACGCACAACAAGCTCATTATCTGAAACTATCTCAAAAGACTTGTCAGTTGCATTGTGCGGCTGTATAATAACATCAATCCAAAACTTACGCCCAACCGGAACTTCTTCGCTTTCGAGTAAAATCTCTATACTCTCAACCTCAATTACTTCCGGAGGTGGCTCAGGAGTCCTCTCAACAATTTCAGGCTCCGGTTCCGGCTCATCATTTGCTCGACGACTTACCAAAAATATTGCAGCCGACAAAATCAGCAATACTGCCAGTATTACCAAAACTATATCTCTAATTGCTTTTTTGTTCACTTTATCCATGGGAAACGCACCGCCCCTTAACATCTCCAATTACCATAAACCATTTTCTAAGGAGTAACACAAATATAATGATTCATAGTTTTAAAAACGACTATAGCGAAATTGCTCACCCTAATATTTTAAACGCTTTATCAGAAATTGGCAACAAACAATTTGATGGTTATGGACTCGACGAACACTCCGCAGCCGCAAAGCAGCTTATTCAAAAGGTTGCGAACGCACCATTCGCGGATGTCCATTTCATCGCCGGTGGCACCCATGCAAATTTAGTGATAATCTCAGCCGCCTTACGTCCACACGAAGCAGTCATCGCTGTTAAAAGCGGTCATATTTTCGTACATGAGACTGGCGCAATAGAGGCAACCGGCCACAAGATTTGTGTACGTGATGGTCAACGCGGCAAGCTTAGTGCTACGGATATAGAGTCCGTTCTCAACGAGCACAATGGCGACGAACATATGGTCAAACCGCGGCTCGTGTACCTTTCTCTATCAACTGAATGTGGAACAGTTTACACAAAGGCAGAACTGGATGCGATTAAGCGTTGTTGCAGAGAAAATTCGCTTTATTTATATTTAGATGGTGCCAGACTTGGCAACGCAATCAACAGCTCTGTATGTAACTTGACATATAGCGACATTGCAAGTGTCGCCGACGCTTTCTTCATCGGCGGCACAAAAAACGGTGCCATTTTCGGAGAAGCCATCGTCATTTGCAATGACGAGCTACAAAAAGATTTTCGATATTTGTTAAAACAGCGCGGGGGATTGCTTGCAAAAACCGCCGCTATTGGAGTTCAATTTAAAGTCCTCTTTGCCGACGGTTTATACGACAAGCTTGCGACACACGCAAATGCAATGGCACTGAAGCTGGCAACAGGTATCGAAGATTTAGGCTATGACTTTCTTTTCCCGGTTGAAACAAACTTGATTGTTCCAATCTTTCCGGACGATGTCGCAGAAAAGCTTCGTGAATCATATGCATTTTACGATTGGAAAAAATTCGAAGACAAAACTGCTGTACGCTTGTTAACCTCATGGGCAACATCAGAAAGTGTTATTGAGCAATTCATATCCGATTTAACTGCATTGAGCCAGCCTAAGGCCAACCTGTAATATTACCGCGAGAACATTACCTTCTCGCTATTGAACATTTTCGTTAGCACGAACCCGCCGAGTCCGGCATATACAATATTCGCAATACACGCAATCAGTACGTTCACCGTCGAATAGTTAAGAGCAAATATTCCGCTCATACTATTGACACTACCAAATATTGGAATCAGGTAGAATCCGGTGTCGGTTAAAGCACCTGCACCAAACATGCCCGAAACACCGACAAGCATAACCACTATCATAAGTGGCATTTGTGCTTGTCCTGCTTCTTTTACGGTCTTTGCAAATGCAGAAACAATAGAAATTAACGTAACCATCAGCAGCAACGTCGAAAGTATGACTAACGCTAGAAGTGCATAATCTGCAACACTGTAGATATTCACGTCTATCAGTTCATCCGCTCCACCCATCATATTTGGCAAAGCTAAAATCGTCGCCAGTGCAGTAACTGATCCGGATAAGAAGGACAGTGCCGCAAGACTTAATATTTTGCCAATCGCCAACTCTCTACGTTTTAGCGGCGTTACGAGCAATGTCGCAAGTGTGCCACGCTCTTTTTCTCCGGTTATTGACTCAAGAGCAAGACCCATACTTCCTGAATACAGGAATATCATAAGCAACATTGGCATCATCATCGATATAACCATGGCTGCAACATCTTCTTGAGATGCCATGTCTGCGTTTTCAATGCCTCTGTTTATATCAAATTTGTTCGCAAGAGAGTCATGATACATGTCTAGTATCGCATCCATCCAATGAAATGCCATTGCAGAGTTTGGTTCTGTTGAAATAAAATATATTTCAATATTCGGAGCCGGTTCCGTTGCCGTTTGATTGTCAAACACTGCAACCTGTGCGTCGAAATCAGCCGGGAATACCATCAACAAGTCTGCTTCATTATCTACAATTCGTTGCTTCACGCCTTCGACTTGAGCTGCATCAATTTCTCGAAGGTCGATACCGGCATCTCGTACCAGCGGTGCTATTTCAGCCGACATATTAACTGCATAAACCTGAGGGACATGATCCTCGTCGGCTGCAAAAACATCCGCCATCATTGTTCCCATAAATGAATAAACCACGTAAATAAGTACCGCAGGTATTAGCGTCATAAGTATCATGCGCTTGTCTCCGAAGAATCGCGCAAACTCTTTTGACATTATTGTCCAAATGTTTTTCATGCCACTTCTCCTTCCTCTGTGTTCTTTTCATAGAGATCAAAGAATGCATCTTCCAATGATTTTTCTGCGGTTAAGTTCGCCAATGTGTCGCAAGCAACCATTTTCCCGTTAATAATTATGCCCGCTCTGTCACACAGTTTCTCAACCAGACTAAATATATGTGTTGACAGAATCACAGTTTTCCCCTGTGCTTTTAGCTCCAGCAGAAAGTCTGTGACAGTTCTTGCTGTAATGACATCTAATCCGTTCGTCGGTTCGTCGAAGATTATAATATTGGGATCATGTACTATCGATATAACCAACGATGCCTTTTGCTTCATGCCCGTTGAGAGATTTGCGATTTTCACCTCTGCATATTTGTCCACACCAAATTTGCCAAACAGTTCCTTTTTCCGCTTTTCTGCCGTCTCCGCATCAATATGATGTAGTTTTGCAAAAAAATCAAACAGGTAGTTTGGCGTAAAGAAATCCTCAAGTTTCAACTCACTTGTAAGAAATCCTATCTTTGATCGCACTTGTTCCGGCTCCGTCTTTATGCTTGAGCCGTCAACCATTGCATCACCTTCATCCGGTTTAATTATCGTTGCCAACATACGAAGGGTCGTTGTTTTCCCTGCGCCATTCGGCCCCAGCAGACCGTATATTTCTCCCTCATATGCCTCAAAAGACACATGATCTGCAGCTACAATCACCTTTTTCTTGGTGTTTTGTAGCTTTTGTTGTTTCGCTGATAGGCGAAAACTCTTTGTAAGATTGTCTGTTTTCAGAATTGCTTTCATAAATATTATTTCTTTCCTCTCTCAAGCCATAATAGCTTTTCTTTCATATCCACTCCGCCGTCATATCCCGTCAGCTTGCCGTTTGCTCCGACCACACGATGACATGGAATTATAATCCATATTGGATTTCTATTATTTGCTTGTCCTACAGCTCTGCTTGCTTTTGGTCTTCCAAGCATTTCTGCTATATATTTATATGTCACAGTTTCACCATATGGAATCGTCATCAACGCTTCCCATACTGAGCGGTGAAAGTCTGTACCACGTAGCTTGATCGGCACATCAAACTCTCGCCGTTTACCGCTAAAGTATTCACTAAGTTCATCAGCCGCCTGCTTTATCAGCGCTGTTTCTTCTTTCACGCCGTCAGGCTTCAACTTGCCCTCATGCTTGATCTGCGTAATCGCTTCGCCATTCGAAACAATCGTGATTCTACCATAATCTGTGCCGTATGTAAAATATGTGCTATTATTCATCGTTTCCTCCTGATTTGTCTATTTCTGTTATATCACCACGGATTTTTAGGTCTGTTACTATCTCCGCAAACTTCTCTTCATCTATTTTGAACTTCAGCATATTAATTATATAGCCAATTAATATAGCAAGTAGCGGAAGTAGCAACATCACTACTTTCATTGTTGTAATGCCCTCCGGTGTCACATCAGCTGCTGTTTCGGCTGCATTAATGCCGGATATTATCAGCGTGAATCCAAGCACTCCGTTTGCAATTGCTCCACCAATTTTATTTATGAATGGTTGCAACGAGAATGTAATACTTTCATTGCGCTTGCCGAGTTTCCACTGACCATATTCGATCGAGTCAGACAGAAACATCAGCATCAACACCTGAATAAATGCTTGCCCCACAAAGATCAGCACTCCGGCTGTGCCGATAAAAAGCATATTCATCGGAGAGAAGAAGAATAGAATATAACCAATAACAACAGAAAGTGTTGCATATGTGTAGAGTCGACGACGCTTAATATACTTACTTACAAACGGAAATGCCACAAACGCCGACAACTGCGACACACCCAACACCGCAGCGAAAATGGCATACACATCAGGATTTCCATATGCGTACCTGAAAAAGTGCACCCCAAAGATTGTCGTTGTCATATAGCCGACCATGAATAGGGACAGTGAAATTGCGACCCATAGGAGTTGATCATTCTTCAAAATCACTCTGAACATTTCAAGAATTGATGTGCTCTTTTGCTTTTGAAACACACCCTTGGGCTCTTTGACGCCGATAAGTGTTATTGATTGAAACGCCAACATTATCACAGTTATTATAACCGCAAACAAAAACCAGCCAAACGCCAAGCTTCCAAATGCATCCCCAAGTGCTTCGGTTATCGGTTGGACTCCAACGACAACTGCAAACAGCCCGATACTGGCACAAATTCTTGCAAATGAGCCAATTTTCTCACGAACTCTCTGGTCGGTAGATAGCGATGGCATCATCGACCAATATGCTACATCATTGAGCCCAAATGCAACATCCCAGATGAAGAAAACTGCACCAAATACCACAATAAACGTAATGCCCGTGAGTCCAAGGTCTGCAAATTGCAACACCATCATAATTGCAGCAACAACAGCACCAATTAGAATCCACGGCTTAAACTTACCCCATCTAGTTCTTGTGTTGTCAACGATTAATCCCATTAACGGGTCACTAAATGCATCAATGAGTCGAAGTATGAAGATCATGGTCGTCATTATTGCAAGGGTCGTGTCATCAACGCCCAACCCCACGGTAATGAACACGATGATATACATGTTCACTAACGCAAAGAACATATCCCTGCCGACGGTTCCCAAACCGAAGCAAAATCTATTACGAGTGAAGTGTTTTTCCATACATTAATTCCTCCGCATTGCCATTCTGCGACTTCGCGCAGAATCTGCACAGACATTTTGGATTCTGCGACTTCGCGCAGAATGACGTTAGTTTTTCCGTCAATTATTTGGAATGTGATGCACAAGTGCTTCGCATCCTAAATAATTGGCTTTATATGTCGAGGATTTTTGTCACAAGACAAGGCACGAGGAGAGCGAATACCCATTGGTATTTAACCGACGAGTAACGACGTGTTGTGACAAAAAGGCCGGCAGAGAAAGTTAATTATTTGGGATGTGATGCACTATATATAAGTTTGAACCGTAGTCTCCAAGAATGCGCGTATTTTCGTTATAGTGTGTTCCTTCAAATTGATTGTTAAGCAACACACCATTCGTCATGAGCGTCTTTCCATATCCAACATATGACTCGACACAATCTTTCATACTGTAGTGTTTGTTTGCCGTGCGGAGAATAAGACCATCGGGATCTAGCGACACCGGTAGAATGTGCTTTACTAAACCACCAAACCGCTCTATGAATAGCCGTTGCTCGCGTGTTGTCACTTCATACTTTTCATTCGCATTAAGTCCGGCAAAGCGAAGTCTGTCAAAACCCTCGCTCGCCGTTGTCAGCGTTTGGAAAGACCCACTTATACCAACACTTGCATCCTCGTCAACAACATGCCATACAACTTTGTTTTCTTTGAACTCATCATTACGCCAGAACTTACCATATTGAAACACCTTGCGATATTTTTTGTAGAACTCTATTTGATCTTTTACTTCTTTTAACTCAACTGCAGATAGATATTTCAAATCCAGCTCATAACCTAAGTTCCCAAAAGCTGCAACATTAAATCGCGTTGAAATCGGAGTGTCGCGTAGCGTTTGTACATGCGGAGCTTCAGAAACATGTGCTCCCATGGCAGATAACGGGTAGAGATATGAGATTCCACTTTGAATTCTCAACCTTTCAATCGGATCAGTATTATCCGATGTCCATATCTGTGGAGAATAGCACAGCATCCCCAAGTCAAAACGATTGCCTCCACTGCTACAACTTTCCAATAAGATATGCGGACGAGGCGTGAATATTCTATCAAGAATATCATAGAGCCCCCTAATATACTCGTGGAAAAATCTACCTTGATCTTCGACAAATGTAGAGCACGCATCGCTTATGTGACGGTTATAATCCCATTTCACATAATCTACATTTGCTGTGTCTAAAATGTTTGTTATATTCTCTACTATATAATCACGCACTTTCGGATTACACAAATCAAGAGCAAGTTGGTTGCGCCCCAATGTCGCTTCTTTGCCGGGAGTTTTGAGTGCATATTCAGGGTGAGCACGGTAAAGGTCACTATCTTCATTCACCATTTCGGGTTCAAACCATAGCCCGAACTTCATTCCCATTTTATGTATGCTGTCAGAAAACTCTTTAACGCCCCTCGGCAGTTTTTTCTTGTTTACATGATAATCTCCGAGTCCGGCTTTGTCGTCATTACGTTTCCCAAACCAGCCATCATCAAGCACAAACAGCTCAATACCGACATTCTTTGCACGTCGAGCCAGGCTCAACAGTTTATCTCGGTTGAACTTAAAGAAATATGCTTCCCAATTATTGATAAGCACCGGCCGCTCTTTGTTTTTCCAATCGCCTCTAACGATATGATTGTTTATAAAATCGTGAAAATTATGCGAAAGCCCGTTAAGTCCGGACTCTGAATAACTCATAACCGCTTCAGGAGTTTCAAATTGCTCATTTTCGGCAAGTGCCCACTCAAAGCAGTATGGATTTATCCCACTTTGAATCCGCACAAGGTCGTGATTTGATAGCTCGATTGCACTGTAATGGTTTCCGCTGTATACGAGATTGAATCCGTACACTCCGCCTTGTGACTCTGTTGCCAGACTTGACGCCAGTATGAATCCGGCGTTATGTCTATTGCTACTGCTTCCTGTTGTGGATGAATTTACCTGCGTTCCGTATGTGAGCTCCCTCTCACTTTTGTTTGCTTCTTTTATCCACCCGCCATCAAATGTGAGTAGTCGATATCCGTCATTTGGTATATCAATGTTCATGCTCATGATTTTACTGATCGTAAGCGCGTTTTCGTTGGCATTACTTATCACGGCTCGTCGCGTGATGATATTTGTTTTTGCATAAACACAGTAATATAGTTTTACTGTGACATTATTGCTTTCGTCTGCCATTGTTAGTTCAAGGGTATTACAGTCGCCCTCGTCACCGTATGACGAGGGAAGCGTTTCCGGCTTAATATTGCCGTCTATTATACTGTGACTTTTGTACACAAAGTCTGCAGTATATGTTCCGTCGGGCATTTTTATCTCCGCAGGTGTGTTGCGGTAGTCCCCTTTGCCGATGCCTGACCACTCAAGACAGAGGTTATCAAGGCAGTACAAATCATCACTTGCATCATAGTTCACACAGCTTCCAAGTGTCGCAGTGCGTTTATGAACAAGTGATTCTATGGGCTGGTCATCCGGTAGATGCGTTCCGTAATAAATCTGTTCTAGATGACCGAATTTCGTAATTCTAAACCAATAACTTGTATTGTTGGTTGAAAGGCGGAAAATGTTGTCTGCAAATGTTATCACTTTAGCACCCCCTTAATATCATTATCTTATCACCAGAGGGTGCATATAGCAAGCCATAGTTAGGGTAGAGGGACTCGAACCCTAGTAGTTATCAAACCTTTAGAACAACTGCTTCCCATGGCGAAATGGTGCCGTCATAGGTTTTGCGACCTACGTTTGTCACTATAACTTTGCCTACCAAGCTGCCAACAAGAGGCATTTTCTTCGGTTCGTCCGAAAAGTTCAATATTACCGTATACTGCTCGACGCCCTTTATCGTTCGGGTATACGCAATCACTTTTTTGCTTGAGTAAATAGGAGCAAACTCACCATATTGCAAAGTTTCACTTTGTGCGCGAAGTTTGATTAAATTCTTATAGAAGTTATATATCGAATCGGCTCTATCTTTTTGCTCATCATAGTTAATCTTTGTGTGATTTTTATTCATTGCAAGCCACGGCTTGCCGGTTGTAAATCCTGCTCCCGATTCTGCGTTCCATTGCATAGGTGTACGCGAATTATCACGCGAACTTGGCATTATCCATTTTTTTCGCAAGAACTTCGGCACCCAAAATGAACGCAACAGATTGTCAACACCTATTGTCTCCAAATCATCAATTTGCGACATATCCGTAAACTCGAAGTTCGTCATACCGATTTCTTGACCTTGGTAGACAAACATTGTCCCTCGCATAGTAAATTGCATGGTCGCAAGCAACTTTGCACTGCGTTCCCAATACTTTTCATCATCGCCATAATGCGAGACAATGCGTGGTTGGTCGTGATTTTCAAGATAAAATGCGTTCCAGTCAAGCCCTTGTTGCCATTTAGTCAACACTTTCAGCAGATTGTCTGCCCTGAACTTCTTAGGAATATACTTTTCCACGACTCTATCAACTTGAAGGTGATCAAAATAGAACACCATATCCAACTCTTTGCGTTCAGGATTGCACAACATTTTAGCTTCACTAAGGTTGACCAGTGCAGACTCTCCGACCGTAAAGCAGTCATAGCGATCCAACACATCGTGTCTAAGTTGCCGTAATATCTCATGAGCACCTTCTTGCGACACAAAATGCTCTCTTCCGCGAACTGCGAGACGCCGTGCTCCATTCTCAAATGATGTCTTGAAAATTAAATTTATTACATCACAACGAAATCCGGCTGCGCCTTTGTCAAGCCAAAATCGCATTATATCCTTGACTTCTTCAACAACTTTCGGATTGCGGAAGTTTAGATCAGGTTGCTTTTTGTTGAATAAATGCAAATAATATTCGCCGCTCTTGGGGTCAAATGTCCATGCCTTTTCAGCAAAGAACGTTGTCCAATTGTTTGGTATCTTTCCGTTTTTGTCGGCAGACTTCCAAATATAATAATCTCTGTACGGACTCTCTCTATCGCGACTTTTAACAAACCACTCATGTTCATCCGACGTATGATTTATAACAAGATCCATTATGATTTTTAAATCACGTTTGCTCGCCTCGGCAAACAATCGCTCCATGTCAGCCATTGTTCCAAAGTTTGGGTTGATGTCTCGATAGTCACTGATGTCATAGCCATTATCAATCTCAGGTGATTTATACACCGGCGATAACCATATAATCCCAACACCTAATTCTTTTAGCTCATCAAGTCGCGATATAATGCCCGGAATATCACCAATTCCGTCACCATTCGAGTCTTGGAAACTACGGGGATATATTTGATAAACGACTCTTTCTTTCCACCAGTTACCCATGTATAACCCCTTTCAGTTTGTTAACGTTGCCGCTTCCGAACGTATACTCGGCTAACGCTTCATATATTTTAGAAAAGCGATTTTGCAAATCACTCATGTAAATATACCAAGTTATATTTATGTTTACAAGGAAAAGATGAAATTTTTAAAAACTTTCTTTTATAAGTTTTAAATTGTGTATGTTTTTCACACAATGAGATGATAATGCTCTCTTTCAGACCAAACAAAGGAGCGGTTTTGCACCGCTCCTTTGCTCTATATTTTTCTATAATTCTCTTATTTAAATGGATTTTCTGTCGGGTACGGCAGTGATGCCGGTTGGTTGTATGAGATTTTCGGTACACCAAGAAACTTGAAAACTTCATATATTGCTTTGCCATGGTGTCCAAACGCAACTGCACCATGATGGGGGTAACGATCCTCAATCAACACATGGCGATAGAAGCGTCCCATTTCTTTAATCGCAAAGATTCCAATGCCGCCAAACGAGCGTGTCGCAACAGGTAGTACTTCACCATTTGCAATATATGCTGTCAGACCGCCTTCAGCTGTGCCTTGAACTCTAAAGAAGGTAATTTCGCCGGGCTTAATATCGCCTTCAAGCGTTCCTCTTGTTATATCAGGCTCTTTATCCTTCTCTAACAATCGGTGCATAATAAGTTGATGCTTCAGTTCGCCTTTTGATAGTTGACACATTGGAGTATTTCCGCAATGGAAGCCCATAAATGTATCTGTGTGAACATAGTCAAACTTTCCTTTAATATCTTGCTCATACATATCATTAGGAACTGAGTTGTTGATGTCAAGCAATGTGACCGGCGCAGCACTTATGCATGTGCCGATATACTCTGATAGTGCTCCGTATATATCAACTTCGCATGATACAGGGATTCCGCGAGACGCAAGACGACTATTAACATAGCACGGTACAAATCCAAATTCAGTTTGGAAAGCAGGCCAACATTTGTTTGCAAATGCAACATATTCACTGCTGCCTTTATTCGCTTCTGCCAAGTCTAGCAGAGTCAACTCAAATTGTGCAAGCTTTGGAAGTATTCCTGCCATTTTGTTTGCACCAAGTTCACGCTCCATGTCCGCAATGACTTCAGGAATACGCGGATCATCTTTATGCTTATTGAACGCAACAAGCATATCCAGTTCAGAATTTTCTTGTATTTCGACACCCATGTTGAACAGTTGCTTAATCGGGGCGTTGCATGCCATGAAATCTTGAGGACGAGGTCCGTATGTGAGTATCTTTAACTTACTCACACCAATAACAGCACGTGCAATTGGAACAAACTCTGCAATCATCTCTACAATTTCAGCTGCGTTGCCAACCGGATACTCAGGAATATACGCTGTCAAGTTGCGAAGCCCAAGATTGTATGAACAGTTGAGCATTCCACAATATGCATCGCCGCGACCGTTTATAAGTGTTTCTGCGGCATCTTCTGCTGCTGCAACAAACATTGTTGGACCACAGAAATGCTTTGCAATCAATGTTTCCGGTGTTTCCGGTCCAAAGTTGCCAAGAAATACTACAAGAGCATTTACCCCTGCTGCTTTCACGTCATCAACAGCTTTCAGCATATCAACTTCATTTTCAACAGTGATTTTGCACTCATAAATGTCACCGCAAGCTGCAACAATTGCTTCACGGCGTGCTCCGGAAAGCTCGATTGGGAAACAGTCTCGAGATACGGAAATAATGCCTAATTTTACGTTTGGAATATTTGTCATTGTTCTCCTCCAAGTTTATTATGTATGTCATTTATTTTATTAGCACATGGCGAACTGTTTTCATCGGTTTTTTCGCGTATGTAGGGCGACAAGACCCGTACTAGCGGAAAAACTGAGGGAAATTGATCGCCATGGGCGACAACCTACTTTTGACCGTAATATGCGTCTTTTCCATGCTTGCGTAGATAGTGCTTGTCAAGCAACTCTTGTTGCATTGACTTTATTTCAACATTTATCATTATATCATGCCACGCCATAAACGCAACCTCTTCTAAAACAACAGCATTATGCACCGCATCATATGCGTCTTTTCCCCATGTAAATGGTCCATGTGTGTGCACCAATACAGCCGGGATCGTATCAGGGTCTATGCCTTGAAATCGCTCAATTATTACATTCCCGGTCTCAGCTTCATACTCACCCGCAATTTCCGCAGGCGTCATTTTGCGAGTACATGGAATTTCGCCATAGAAATAATCAGCATGTGTTGTACCGAGAGCAGGAATCCCTTTGCCGGCTTGAGAAAAGATTGTCGCCCAGCGACTATGCGTATGCACAACGCCTCCGATGTTCGGAAACGCTTTATATAATGCTAAATGTGTTGCTGTGTCAGACGACGGGGACATATTGCCATCTACCACATTGCCCGTGTCCAGATCAACGACAACCATATGCTCTGTTGTCATGCCATCGTACTCTACACCGGACGGTTTAATCACAACAAGCCCTTTTTCACGATCAATCCCCGAAACATTGCCCCAAGTAAAAGTGATGAGACCATGTTTTGGAAGAAGCAAATTCGCTTCTAATACTTGTTCTTTCAGTTTTTCTAACATAATATTTTCCCTTACAGGTTTTCTACTGCTGCACGCTCAACATTAAGTGCCGCTCTGTAACGAGTAAGATATGCATTAAATCCTTCAACATCTAATGTGTCAGGAACAATCGTGCTCACTTTTGAATCTGCAAATATTTTCGCAGCCAAAAATTCATCCAGAGTCTCATTGTCATCTTTAACCACTGAATAAGCTGCAAGCAATGCCGCACCCCACGCTCCGCCATCACCGGCCGTTTCCATAACTGCAACAGGAATGTTCAAGGCTCCTGCCATCAGCTTTTGACCAACAACAGCCGTTTTAAACAGACCACCATGCCCAACAATTTTTGAAAGCTCTATGCCCTCTTCAACAATCAGCGGCTCTATACCTATTCTAACAGTTGCCACTGTTGAGAACAGTAGCGTACGCATGAAGTTTTCAAGCGTAAACTTACTCTCGGGAGTCCTCGCAACAAATGGGCGCCCCTCACTAAAGCCGGTTCTGTATTCGCCTGCAAGATAGTTGACGGACACTAGTCCTCCACAATCACTATCTCCACTAAGAGCTGCATTGTATAGCGTGCGGTATAGCTCTGTCATATCAGGAGTTTTGCCCATTTGCGTTAACATCTCCGCAAACATGTTGATCCAGCCATCAAGATCGACAGTACCATTGATACAGTGCACCATTGCCGCCGGCTTGCCTGACGGTGCTGCAAGTAAATCTATGTCTTTATGGAATTTCTTCAAAGCTTTCTCAAGTGTAAGTGTTGCAAAAATCGAAGTCCCTGCAGAAATGTTGCCTGTACCAGGCTCTATTGTATTCGTTGCAACCGCGCCTGTTCCTGCATCTCCCTCCGGAGGGCAAAGCGGTATACCGGGCTTTATCTTGCCTGATGGATCAAGCAATTTTGCACCTTCTTCTGTCAAGCATCCTGCATTTTCACCAGCAACAAGTACGTTTGGAAGCACCTCAGAGATCTTCCACGGTAGGTTATATTCTGCGACAAGCTCTTCATATTGCTTAACTTTGCTCATATCATAATCGTTAGTATCGCTGTCAATCGGGAACATGCCCGACGCTTCGCCAATACCCACGACATTTTCGCCGGTCAGTTTATAGTGGACATATCCGGCAAGAGTTGTCAAATACTTGACATCATTAACATGTGATTCTCTGCCGGCTACAGCATGATACATATGTGCTATACTCCAGCGTTGAGGAATCTTAAACTTAAACAACTCTGTAAGGCGAGTTGATGCTACTTCAGTCATTGTGTTACGCCATGTGCGAAAGTCTGTGAGTTGGTTATAGTCCTTGTCAAACACAAGATAACCATGCATCATTGCCGATACACCCATCCCACTTATTTCAGGTAAAGGCTCGTTGTGCTTATTTTGATAATCTACAGAAAGAAGTGCTAAACTCTCTTGTATTCCATGCCACGCATCATCTAAACGATACGTCCATACAGAGTTTTCAAAGCGATTCTCCCAATCAAAGCCGCCGGAAGCCAAAGGCTTTCCGCCTTGATCAATAGCCACTGCCTTGATGCGCGTTGAACCTAGCTCAATTCCAAGGAATATTTTCATTAGTAACTCCTTTTTCTTTTATCTTACCATGTTTTAGATTATATGTGAATACTTTGTTGCATCCGGACACCTCTATACACAAAACACTCTGTTACTGTTCAGAGTATCTGTGTGCGCTTGCACTCAGAGCCTGCCTTTTTAGCGATTTCGTCGCTCAGACATGTGCGCAAGCGCACAAGCTCGCTTTGGAAATCGAAAAACACAAACTCTTCGTCGCGCTACATGTCTGGTGTGAACAGTAAAAACACTCTATCTCTGCGAACGTTACAAGTCACGCCAATCTTGAGGCGCGACTTGAAGTAGTGTAATTTATAGCAACTTTGCCAACTAATTCTTCATCCCTGTCATTACTATACCTTCTACCAGGTACTTTTGACCAACAATATAAACCAGAATTCCGGGAATAATTGAAAGAACCGTTGCTACCATGGTTAGGTTCCATTCTGTGCCGTAAGAGCCTGAGAACACTCTAAGCCCCATTGCCATAGTAAACATACTTTCATCATGGAGGTAGACTGTTTGTGTAAGCAGGTCGTTCCATATCAACATAAATATGAAGATTGCGACAACCATAATTGCAGGTTTCATCGATGGAAGTAACACCTGTATCAAAATACGCATTCGTCCTGCACCGTCGATCATCGCTGCTTCGTCAAGCTCTTTAGGAAGCGTCAGGAAAAATTGACGCAAAAGGAAAATGTTGAATGCTCCACCACCACATATCCACGGGATTATAAGTGGCCAGAATGTATTAGAGAGACCAAAAAAGTTTGTGAACATGATAAACAGTGGTATTAATGTAACTACAGGTGGTAATAACATCGATGTAATACATAGTCCAAACACAAATTTCTTGCCTTTGAATCTAAGTCGCGCAAATGAGTAAGCACATAGTATTGCTGTTGCGGTACCCAACGTGATTGCCGGAACTACTATAATCATAGTATTCCCCAGATGTCGCCAAAAAATGAAACGTTCTAATGCTCTTGGATAATTTGAAAACACCCAGTTCGGCGGCAAAAAGCTCATAGATGGAACTTCATGCAAGTGCATAAGTGATGTACGTATTATCCACCAAAGCGGGAAAAGAACAATCAAAGATAATACAACCAAAACACTGAATGTCACGATCGTTGACGTTTTTCTATTGTTCATAAATACGCCGACAAGACATAATATAGGTATCAGCACTAAGGGTAGTACAAACAGTGCTATCTCATATCCCAGCGTATCTACAGCAAAAAATGCAATTGTTACCATCGCTGCAAAGCAAATGACAGCGAGAGTTGCCACTGTGTGCATTTTCTTAATTTTTCTACTGAATATAATTGCCAAAAAGCCTGTAACTCCAAACAGAGGAAACAACACTATCAAAAGTGTGAAAAACACTGACACTCCGCGTCCGTCCGGCAAAAATGCATCTGTTTCCATATCTGCAAATGCTTCCGATGGCACCATTGAGTAAATGGCATTACGCAAATTGTAGTATGCCGAGTTGATCTGTTCTTGAGTTGAAGCTCTGTCACCAATGGTTGTTCTTGCAGCAATCAGATTCTCTTGAAGATTTTCCCACGACTCGTCTGTCCACATGGGTACTCCGTCAAGATTTGCGTTTAGCGTCCTTGCTTCGTTAATTGCATTTTCTAAATAAAACGTGTCCGGAAGCCCTATACCCATGAGCCCAAGTATACCAAAAACAAGACTGAGTATCGCGGCAGCTATTAGAAGTATGCCCGCAACTCTTAACACCGTTTTGCCTGGAGTTGGAATATTCTTTGTAGGTTCACTCATGCCGGGCCACCCCCTTCATAGAATAGCCACTTCTTCGACGTTGCAAATAAAATAGCTGTGAATATACCTATCAGTATAAACAATACAAATGATATCGCACCGGCACGCCCTATGAATCCACCGCGACCAAATGCTGTAGTATACAGCTCGTAGGTTATGAATCTAAATGATTGCGGTATGACCGTTGCACCTGCTTGACCTCCGCCCGCCAGCATGAGAGATGGCACGACGACTTGCATATGCGTTATGATACTCATTAGCATATTATAAAATATAATCGGTGACATACATGGTATGGTTATCTTCCAAAAACGATGCCATGCATTTGCCCCGTCAATTTCAGCCGACTCAAGATATGTCTTCGGAACATTCGCAAGGCCTGCCATTTTAATGACAATTATATTTCCACTTGCCCATACTGCGATGATTGCGATTGCAGGGATGATTGTTGCACTGTCCAAGAGGAAGTGTCTGCGGTCGCCACCAAACATATTAATTATGTTATTAATTACTCCGTTGTGAGAATATAGAAGTTGGAATATCAACATTGTACTTACAACAGGAATAACAAAAGGTAAGTAAAACACAGTTCTGAAGAACGCTCTGCCGGGTAACTTGCGGTTGAGTAACAAGGCTATAATCATTGAGTATGCCATGCCCATTCCAACTGTTAAAAACGCATATATTAATGTCACCCATATGGAAGACCAAATAAACGAACCCGGTGCAAAGAGGTCAATGAGATTTTGAAATCCTGCAAACTGCGGAGCAAATGGAATTTGCCAGTCAAACAGTGAAATTCCAAACACTGCGGTCAGCGGGATATATGTCATAAACGTAAGTCCCAGCCATGCGGGTATCAAATATATTTTTGCTGCCCTTGCTTCATCTCTGGCAGCTCTTCCCGGGCGATTATCCAATTTTGCAGATCCACTTAATAGTAACATCACCGGAATAAAAGAAATTACCGGAAACCACATAAAGTTGAATCCATCAAAAAAGAATAGCGAAAAAATTGTTATCGGAACAACTATCCATAAATCGATTTTGCCAAGCAGTCCTAAAAAAGCACCTCTTTCGGGAACTTTTCCAAATATAATCGACATACATCCAACTGCGAGCCTATACACCGCAAAAGCAATCAGGATATAAAAGAAAATTGGCATGAAGCCTTCCGGCATTGCATAGCTTTGTACAGCATTTAAGAACACAAAACCCTCCGGCATGTAACCAGGCATAATGGTTGCCCGTTCTGTTGCGTGGAAGGCTTCGGTAGCAGCTTCAAGACCAAGTCTATTAAAAAGTGCAGGCCAAAAATCAGGGTCTGCAAATTCTATTCGGGCGTTAATGACCCTCAAACCAATTATACTCACTGCTGCGGTCAGTGCTGCATACAGGATGTACAAAATGCCTGCCGGCCTTACAAGTCCTATTTTTTTCACATTTTGATCCGGTGCGCTCATTTGTGCTCACACCTTTCATTTTAAAGTAGTTAGTGGCTGGTGAGCTACGCTCACAGGGGCTAGTGGTTAGGGATTAGGGGTTAGAACGCACTCGCTGTGCTTGTCAAATGCTTTTTTCTTCGCTTACTAGACCCTAAACCCTAGACCCTAAACCCTGCGAACTGCAAACGCAGTTCGCTAAAAAGTTCTATCCGCCGATAGCTGTTACAAATGCAGGTCTAGCTGCATCTAGTGCTTCTTGTGCAGTTTGCTCGCCTGACCAGACAGGTGCAAGTGCTGTTGCGAGTGCAGGCGCAAACGCATCATAACCAGGTACCCAGTGCCAGCCTGCTGATACTGCGTTTGTTAGTGAGAATTCGATAACTGCGCTACGGAAATCTTCGAAAGGTGGGTGATTTTCGTTGTCTGCCCATTCGCGCATCATGGCTTCATCTCTATACCAGCTCTCATAACGTGGCATCCAAATACCACCGTAAATTAGACCCCAGTTGTTTTCTGTTGCTGCAAACCATGCAAGGAATTCTGCTGCTGCTTCCGGATGATCCGAGCCTTCATATTGAACTGCAAGACCTGCAGTTGCAATAGTTACACTTCTTCCCATGCTTGGCAGAACACCAACACTGTAGTTTAATCCGTGCTCATTCATTGCTTCTGCGAGCCATACGCCGATTGACCATGAGCCGTTTACTGCCATTGCTACGTTATGCTCCAGGAACCATGAGTCAATGTTTCCGTCGATTGAGCCCCAACGTGGCATTACGCCATATACGAGATATAGGTCTGCAATTCTTTGGATTGCTTCTGCTGCTTCAGGCTCATTAATGATTACGTTACTCCAATCGTCTGGATCAAAGAATCCGCCACCATTTGAAAGTGCCCATACTTCTAGTTGGAATACTGCAGGCTCAAGATAGAAACCGTATTGTTCAATGTTGTTACGGTCAAAATCTGCACTGTGTGCATTGTTTCCATTTGCATCAATTGTTAGAGTTCTTGCTATATCTACAAACTCATCCCAGCTCCATGCATCTGCTGCAGTTTTTGGTGCATAATCAACACCTGCTGCATCGAACAAGTCTCTGTTATAATAGAATACAAGTTGAACAACACATGATGAATAGGCTACAACTTCGTCTTCCCAACGGAAAGAAATAATGTCGCGTGGCTGTTCGCCAACAATTGTAGGAGCTTGAATGAATCCAGCTCTCGCCCAGTTAATTGCCATCTCTTCTGTCATAAAGCCTGTGTCTGGAAGTTCACCAGCCGCTGCCAATGTTGTGAGGATTTCTGTGATATCATCACGGTCCACCGGCCATGCTGTAACATAAATGTGCGGATGTGCTTCGTTGAAAGCATCAAGTGTTCCTTGAACGTTTTCAATCTCAGCTTCGTCACCCCAGAACATATATGTTATGTGTGCTACATCGCCGTCAACTTCATCTTCTCCCGTAGGAGGCGGTGGTGGTTCAGGCTCTGGTGCTGGCGGTGGAGGTGGTGCTTCTTCTGTGTCTGCTACCGGTGGTGGTGCCACTTCTTCTGCGGCACATGCGACTAAACTTGCTATCATCATGAGGCATAGTAGTAGTCCAAGGATTCGCTTTAGATTTTTCATAGTTTTCTCCTTCATAATTTTGATTATTTTCATTGCGTCGCTCACGCAAATGGTTACAAATATTAGTACGCTACTTCGATTTCGCCCCCTGCACTTACTGTTGCAGGCTTGTCATAAACTTTGAACTCTAGCTCTGTATCAGATAGATTTTTAACTGCAAGACTGTCTTTCGTTACTGTTACTCCGATTTTTTGACCCTTCCAGATTATTTGGAACGATATGCTTCTTATTTCATCTGGCATGCACGGTTTGAACATCAGCTCATCTGAACTAAGTGCATTTACCAAACCGCCGAACCCATGTACAACTTCTTGCCACATTCCGCCAACATTTGCAAAATGTATACCGTCTGATGCTCTCGGACGTAGTCCAAAATCAATGTCAATAGACTTTAGCCAGTTCTCATATGCCAAATCCGGACGCCCCATATATGCTGCAACTATTGCGTTGTGACATATTGAGTTAGATGAATCATGGATTGTATATGGGTTGTAATACTCATATGAAGCTACCATCTCTTCTTTTGTAAAAGCTTCTGTGTACAATCCCATCAACGCAATGACATCAGATTGCTTTAGGCACTTGGCACGATAGCGAAGCTCCTGCGTTGTGTAGAATCCGAACTGTTTGTTCTTGTCTTTCCACAGTCCTTCGATATCTATTTCACAAAATGCTGTGTCAAAATCATCACATTGCCAGATTATGTTCCGCTCTTCGTCTTTTGGAATTGGAAGTCCATCAGCTATTTCGTTGAAAAGCTTCAGCTCTTTCTCGTCAAATCCGATTTTGTCGCACACCTTCTTGTAAAGTTCAGGCTCATCAGTTTTGCACATATTTACAACTTTTTCCGCAAGTCTCAAATTCTCGCGGGCAACAAAGTTTGTATACGCATTGTTGTTCGTAATCGGCTTGTACTCATCAGGACCCATAACACCAAGAATATGATAACCCGGACGCCCTTTTAACTTGTCCACGCGCGTTGTCCAATATCTTGAGGTTTCAAGGATAATCTCTAGACCACAGTTATATAAGAAATCTTTGTCATTAGTATTGAGATAGTAATGCCAAAACCCTACGACAATATCAGCAGTAATGTGAATCTCATGATCAGCGTATTCAAACAATGAGCATACTTCATTTCCGTAGCGGTCTGTTTGCCACGGGTACCTTGCCCCAATGTAGTTGTGAGCTTTTGCACTGCGACGAGCACCATCAAGAATACCGTAACGATAAAGTCCCGTCATTTTTGCAAGTGCCGGCTGTGTGTATATGTAGAAAGGTTGGAAGAATATCTCCATATCCCAACAAACCGAACCCAGATACATTTCACTGGTCGAACCTTTAGCACAGTTCAGTGCACGCGGATCTGTAGAGCGAGCACGGAACAAGTGGTAAATTGATTGCCTTATAGCTCGTTGGCTACTGTAGTGCTTTGGATCATTTGATTCAATTTGAATATCAGACATTTCCCAATTCTTCGCCCAGCGAGCAACATGTGCCGCATGAAGCGCTTCTGCTCCTTTATCAATGGCTGTATTTATCATCCTTATGCCATCATCAAGGAGTGATTCACTGTCGAAGTATAGGCTCGCAGCTTGTGCTGACACCTTAAGTGCTTTTGATTCTTCACCTTTTTGTAAGGAAAATGAAAGGCTTGAACTTATGCGACGGCCATCTCTAGAGATTGAGTGATGTTGGTTCTTATCACAAACCAAACGGCTAACTGTTATTATGCGATCGTTTAGGTTGCCCGTGACATCTGAATAAATCACACGGTCAGCGGCAAATCCGATTGCACGACTTACAAATTTGTCATGCCCATTGGTGCGTGTGTCGTTGTCAATATAGCTTCTCAGCTCTATGTCAACGTCACCCGATAACGCCTTTATATTTAGTTCTTGTACACATACAAACCTGTCATCCGGATTCATATAACGTTTGAATAGTACGTCGAGCTTCTTACCGGTAGCAGTTTTCCATACAAACGTTCTGTACAGTGTCGCCGTTTGCATATCAAGCCAGCGACTGTAGCCTGTAATATCACAGTTCTCCATGTCAAGTCTCTCATTATCTACATACACTTCCAAGCCAAGCATATAGGGAAGGTTAATGACGCCGACGTTCCAGTGAGGATGCTTGCCCTGAACCAGCGGAATAAATGTTCCCCAGCGACTCTTCTTTGTAGGGACAACCTCGAGAGAAACATTCATAGCCTTACGCTCATAAGAAATGTTTTGTTCGTCGTCTGTGAAGCCCTCGTCAAAGCTAGAACGAGTGGTTAAAAAACCAGTTCCCAATGCCATTATGGACTCATTATGGCGAACTCGCGTAACATCAAACTTGTCTTCAATAACACACCAGTCGGGGTCTTTTTTATATTTATCTATATACACGGAAAACCTCCAAATAGTATTTTTGTAAATGTTTGCTTGTGGAAGAATGCACATTCGTCATTGCGGGCTTGACCCGCAATCCCCTATACATAGCATCGATTCATGGGATCCCGGATCAAGCCCGGGATGACGGGTACTACGGTTTGAATTTTTTTGCAAAAGACTCGCATACCTATGAATGCTTTTCTTCAATACGCTTGTATACATCTTCGAGAGTACCTTTGAACGGACCGTATGTCTCCATTTTTATAGAAACAAGAGCTGCTGCAAATTTCAAAGATGTTGGCACATCGTATTTCAGTCTCCAACTTTGATATGCCGCAAATGTAGTGTCTCCGCGACCTGTACGTCCGATAACGCTGTTGTTTGAGAATTTTTCATAATATGTAACACCGTCTTTTCTTGCAAGAACACCCTCTGAATGTGTTGCAACAATTTCCGGGCAACCCCATGATGCCATTATTTCTGTTGCTTTTTCGAGATCTTCTGTTCCTGTCAAAACACGAGCTTCAACCACGTCAATTTTCAACATATCCATCTTTGATACTATTTCCTTTTTGTCTTTCACATCGCCGAAGTTGATTTCTTTTGTAACAGGCGTAATCTGTCTAACAAAACTTTGCATATCTGTTGATAATCTGTAGCCGCGAGCTTTGAGTCCATCAATAAGTGCCATATCAAACTCTGAATCAGAAATCCCACCGAGATGGTAGTATTCGGAATCAAGTTCCGGAATGTCATCAATTTTTATAAGTCCGGCAGTTTTCATAAGTGTTATGTCGCGTTCGTCAACATTTTCTGACTTGTGAATCACTCGTGAGTATGTTGTGCAATCAGCGGGGATCAAAAACACATCAACACCCAAGTCTTTCATCGGTTGTGTTATGTGCTCTTCGATCGGATCCATTTTTACGACCGCCGCTGTTTTAATGCCTATTCTTGCAGAAACCATAGCTCCGCAGAGTACCGCACTGCCCGGTGCAATTATCTTTTCTTCTCCAAAAGGGTGAACTTCGTCATATGCCATATGCCCTATGAACGTGATTCCATACTTACTCATTGATTACCTTCTCCTTATAAAAATACAAATTAGAATTGTCCTTTATCTTACCCGCCACTTAACGCCTTTGGCGTTTGAAGTGGAGGTCTTGACGAAGTCATGATGTGGGATAAGACCCCCGAATGTCTTTCAGTAGGAGTACAATCTCCTTCAGAAAACTTGATATTTTCGACTTATAGAAGTCAAAAATTGAGTTGAATGCCCTATGTTGTCTCATATTCCCCAAAATCTAAACGATTAGATTTTTGTGTAAAAAATACTTGTTGTTTATAATTTACTTATTTTTTATCATTTAACATCTCTTACATCACCGAGATGTCTACATTCTTAAATTACTTTAATTTCAATACTGTTTCGCGCTTAATTAATTTACTTGGGATAATCACATTCTGTGAATCTGCATATTTTCCCATGCCGCCGAGTTTCTGTGTTGCTATTTCCGCTGCTGAATATCCTATAGAGTCTAGATCAAACTCGACTGTTGTTAGCTTTGGAAAAACAAAACTCGATACTTCACGGTTGTCAAACCCTACAACAGAAATATCATCAGGCACTTTAAGCTTTGCTTCCCTTATCGCATCCATTGCTCCGATTGCCATTAGGTCATTCATTGCAAGCACTGCTGTTGGGCGTTCATCTTCATTAGTAGATTCCAGAAGGTTTTTCATACAAGTGTAACCGGAGTCGCGTTCCCAATCTCCGTTTCTGATCATCGCACTGCTTAAGATAAGGTTTGCATCTTTAAAGGCTTTATCTATACCTTTGAGACGCATTTGCGAAGGTGCTGTGTCTGCAAGCCCCGCTATTATGGCAATACGCTCATGGCCATTGTCAATCAGATGACGCGTAAGTTCCGCAGCAGCGTCTTCGTTGTCATGGTTGACAGAACAAATATGTTTGTCGCTTGACGTGGAGTATGCAACAATTATCGGCTTGTTGATATTTGGAATTATGTCAGTAATGTCTCTGTTGAACATTCCCACATATATCACTGCATCAACCTTGGCTCCATAAACCAGAAACGAAAGGGCTTTATTAATCTTCTCCTTCTGGTGGATAATTTGATCGTATTGGTTAAACAAGCTATCCAATAACCGGAGATCGTTGAGTAGTATATTATATTCTGTCTTCTCAATATATTCAGATATTCCATTTATTATTCCAACCGTTGGAAAGTCGAGAATATCTTCTGCCAGCACTCCAATAATGTTTGTCTTCTTTGTACGAAGACTCTTTGCAACTCTGTTTGGCTGATAGTTCGTCTTAGAAATTACATCTAAGACTCTCTGGCGCTTTTCAGACTTTACCGGCTTTGTGTTATTAATAACATATGATACTGTGGCGGTGGAAACCCCTGCTTCTCTTGCAATATCTTTGATAGTAATTGGGGCCACCTCACTTTACATAAACGTCATCAACCATAGCTCGTCTATATGGGTTTCATAACCGCACAGAATCTAATCGTTTAAATAATTATACATATTGAACCTTTTGATGTCAATTGAAACCGTATGTGCAATATAGCAGAACTTCGCACCCTGCTTTTTGTGCAATGTGCTGTGTGTGGTTCACCCAAGAGCATTATTCAAAACCAAAACGCAGAACAAGTCTTCTTCACCGCGACTTGTTCTGCGTCAATTATTATCAGTTTGAAATCTGCTAATCAGATTTAACTAGCTCTCCTACAGATGCTACAAGACCTGCAACGGCTTGAATGTCTGATGGAATGATTATCTTGTTAGCCGGACCCATAGAAGCTTCTTTGAACGTATTCAAAGCTTCAAGCCTTATAACTGCTTCATCCGTCTTCGCATCCTTGATCATTTTTAGACCGTCTGCACGAGCTTTTTGTACAGATAGTATCGCTTCAGCTTCACCTTCAGCTTCACGAATTTGTCTTTCTTTTTCCGCTTCCGCTCTAAGAATCGCAGACTGTTTCTCAGCTTCCGCTCTAAGAATCGCAGCTTGCTTTTCACCTTGTGCTTTAAGAACTTGTGATTCTTTTGTACCTTCAGCAAGAAGAATTTGCTCTCTTCTTTCACGCTCGGCACGCATTTGTTTTTCCATTGCTTCTTTAATCGCGATCGGCGGTTCGATTCCTCTAAGCTCAACTCTTGTGACTTTGATGCCCCAAGGATCTGTAGCCATATCAATTGCTTCACGCATTTTTGTGTTGATATATTCTCTTGATGTAAGTGTTTCGTCCAAGTCTTTTTCACCGAATATATTACGTATTGCAGTAGCACATAGCTTTTCGATAGCTACGACAGGGTTTACTACACCATATGCAAACTTCTGTGCATCAAAAACCTGTGCAAATACAATAGTGTCAACCATAACCGTAACGTTATCTTTTGTAATTACCGGCTGTGGTGCAAAATCGTACACTTGCTCTCTCAGGTCGACTCTTTTTGCCACTCTTTCGATAAACGGAATTTTGATGTGAAGCCCTGTTTTCCACGCTACTCTGAACGCTCCCAATCTTTCAATGACGAATGTGTGTGCTTGTGGTACGATAACAACATTTTTTCCCAAAATTATGAGAAATATTACCACCAACACCGCTACGACAAAGTATAAGCCCATTATTTTTCCTCCTAAATTTTATTGTATTATGTTTGTGGGATTAATTGGTAATTACTTGCTGTTCCGGTAGAGCCTCTTGCTGCTCCGATGGCATCGCTACTATTAACTTAATGCCATCCATTTTTACTATTGTACATTCTTCTTTGGCAGGAATTTGTTCACCACTTGTTCTGGCTGTCCATAATTGCCCATCAATGGTTACAACGCCGTCAGTCTTGCAAACATCCTCAACCACCACTGCTGTTTTCCCAACCAGCTCCTCTAGTCCGGATTTAACAACTTTTGGTGCGATATATTTTTTCATATATGGTCTCAATGTTGCAATAGTTATAAATCCAACAGCAGCGAAGCATATTACCTGTAGCCATACCGGGGCATTAAATGCCGCTGCAAATATAGCTGCCAGTGCACCAAGGGCAAACCATATCGATGTTAATGACATATATGTAGCCGCTTCGATTACGACCATCAATACGAAAACACCCAGCCAAATCCACATCATTGTATCCATAACGGTTTATCCTCCATATACATTTTATTTTTCTGTCAATTAATTATACAGGACTTGCTGTTAAAAAGTCCAGATAAATATTTTTACGCCGTTCACTTTCTGAAACAAGCACTATTCAGCTTTTAAGTTGAGCCCAAGCTCGTCCAGCTGTGCTTCATCAACGATGTCCGGGCACGCTGTCATTGGTTCAGATGCATTTTGCACTTTTGGAAATGCTATGACGTCACGAATACTGTTAAGACCCGCTAAGTGCATTACAATCCTGTCAAGACCATATGCAATTCCACCATGTGGTGGAGCACCATATTTGAAAGCCTCGATCAAGTGCCCAAACTGCGCTTCTGCTTGCCCATCTGTAAAGCCCAAAGCCCGGAACATTTGCTTTTGCATTTCCGGCGTATTTATTCTTATCGAACCGCCGCCAAGCTCCGAACCGTTGAGAATAAGGTCATATGCTTTTGCGCGACACTTCGCTTTATCTGATTCCAGAAGCTCGATATCTTCGTTCATCGGAGCTGTGAATGGGTGGTGCTTTGCATAAAACCGTTCATCTTCTTCAGAGTATTCAAACAAAGGAAATTCTGTTACCCAAAGGAATTTGTATTCATCTTTTTTAATCAACTCCAAACGTTTGGCACATTCGCAACGTAGTGCTCCAAGTGATGCAAAGACAACATCATCCTTTGCGTCCGCAACAATAAGAATCAAACCGCCGGGTTCTGCACCCGCTCTCTTCAAGATGGAGTCGTTTTCTTCTTCTGTCAAAAACTTTGAGTATGATGATGACACACTTCCGTCTTCATTGAGCTTAGTCCATGCAAGCCCACGTGCACCGTATGTTTTCACAAACTCAACAAGGGAGTCTATCTGCTTACGCGGCATACTTCCACCACCGGGCACATAAATCATCCTGACACTGCCGCCGTTTGCGACAGGTTCGGAGAACACCTTAAATTCGCAAGTTTTCACAATGTCACTTACATCACACAGCTCAAGCCCAAACCTCGTGTCAGGCTTATCTGAACCAAATCTGTCCATCGCTTCACTATATGTAATACGCTGTAACGGAAGCTCGACTTTCACTCCCAATATTTCGTCAAAAAGCCTTTGCATATAGCCTTCGTTCATCGCTATGATATCCTCTTCGTCGACGAACGACATCTCAAGATCAATCTGAGTAAACTCCGGCTGTCTGTCTGCTCTCAAGTCTTCATCACGGAAGCAACGTGCAATTTGCAAGTATCTATCGAACCCTGCAAGCATCAAAAGTTGCTTGTACTGTTGTGGCGATTGTGGAAGTGCATAAAACTTGCCTTTATGTACACGACTCGGAACAAGGTAGTCACGTGCACCTTCAGGAGTTGACTTCGTCAACATAGGCGTTTCTATTTCATAAAAACCGTTTTCATCAAAATAATCACGTGTGACTTTGGTCGCTTTATGACGGAGTGCAATATGTCTTTGCATATCAGGGCGACGCAGGTCGAGATAGCGATGCTTCAACAGCAGTGCATCATTGACATCCGTATCTTCTTCTATTTCAAATGGTGGTGTTTCCGATTTTGATAATATATTCAGCGACGTTACTTCCAGCTCAATATCTCCGGTAGGAAGTTGTGGATTCTTTGCAGAGCGCTCACGCAGGGCTCCGCTTGCATGAACAACAAACTCGTTTCTCAATGTTGTCGCTACTTCGAATACATCCTTACATGTGTTTTCGTCAAATGCTAATTGCAATATTCCCGAGCGATCGCGGAGGTCAATAAAGAGCAATTGACCTAAGTCGCGTCGACGCTGAACCCATCCGCAGACAGAGACTTCAGTGCCTACTTTTTCAATCCGCGGCTCCCCGCAGTATACAGTTCTTTTGAATTCGGTAGTTTTCATGTTATTTTTCCTTCTTTCTGGAGAGTTTGGGTTATCACCTACATAATCCAACTTAACAGAATTTGAATTAAGCCGGTTATTAGAAAGATAAAAATTCCCAACCACAAAATAATCCGTGCTTTTTGCTGTTTGTTTTCGCGATTTTGAAAACTTCGTTGCATAAGTGTAAATTTTTCTACTGCCTCACCTGTTTTTGTAAATACAGCAGATGGCAAAAACATTATCACAATACCAACTACTATGAGTATCACTCCAACCAAAAAGTTGGCATCGAAAATATAACGCAACGTAAACAATCGGTGTGCTATGAAACCATAAATAATGCTGCATACCGCAACAATTATGGTAGAGCACACCGATACTAGAAATACTTTTAAATAAACTTTGATTACATTACGCCAACCACTTTGCATCGCTTTTTTGTCCACTTGGCTAACCTGTTCTACACTAAGTGGCAGGCACAGAAGCGCCCCTGAGATACTTCCTTAAGCTCCGGCGTCGTTTCTTTGCAAATATCCTCGCGCATAAAGCATCTATTGTAAAATCTGCATCCAGGCGGAGGCTCTATCGGACTAGGGACATCTCCCTCGAGGATTATGCGTTCGGGCTTTTCATCTAGATCGGGCGTAGGTATCGCAGATAATAACGCTTTTGTATATGGATGTAACGGATTTTCAAAAATCGAAGAATAGTCCGACACTTCTACCATCTTACCTAGATACATAACCGCAATATTATCGCTTGTATGTTTAATTACACCCAAATCGTGAGAAACAAACAAATACGTCAACCCAAACTCTTTTTGCAGATCATCCAACAGGTTTAACACCTGTGCTTGAATCGACACATCCAGAGCAGAGACAGGTTCATCCAAAACTATAAATGATGGATTTAGTGCCAGGGCACGTGCCACACCGATCCTTTGACGGCGACCACCATCAAGCTCATGAGGATATGAGTTTTCCAAACGTTCAGCCAGACCGACTGTTTCCATGAGTTTCTTTACTTTCTCATAGCGTTCGGCTCTGTTCGACGTTACCCTGTTGACTATGAGTGGTTCGGCAATAATTTCTGCCACACTCATACGAGGGTTCAGCGATGCAAATGGATCCTGAAAAACAATTTGCGCTTCTTTGCGGAAATTACGCATTTGTTTTTTGTTGTATTTCAGAATGTTTTCACCATTAAACAGAACCTCGCCACCGGTCGCTTCCAGTAGGCGCAAGACAACACGTCCGGCAGTGGACTTACCACAACCTGACTCGCCGACCAAGCCCAAAGTTTCTCCTTTGTTGATTGTGAAGTTCACATCATCAACAGCATGGAGCCAACCTTTTTTGGTCTTAAAATACTTTTTTAGATTTCTCGCTTCTAATAATACTTCCGACATCTATTCTACCCCCTGCTCGCGAAACAGTAAGCACTTTACAAAATGGTTATCGCCTGTATTGATGTTTTGTGGCTCCTCTGACGAACATTCCGGCATGGCACGCTCACAACGCGGGTGAAACGGACAACCTGAAGGCAAATTAGAAGGGTCCGGCATCAAACCTTTAATTGGTTTTAATGCATCATCATCACTTTTTATATCCGGTATTGAACCAAACAAGCCGATTGTATAAGGATGTTGCGGATTTCTGAAGAGTTCAACTTTGTCAGCGAATTCGACTATTTCTCCTGCATACATTATGGCCACTTTATCGCAAATCTCTGCTACAATCCCCAAATCATGAGTGATCATTATCATGGAGGTATTGAGCTCGTTTTTTAACTCGTGCATCAATTCCATGACTTGAGCCTGAATAGTAACATCCAGAGCAGTTGTGGGTTCATCGGCAATCAAAAGTTCGGGGTTGCATGCCAAAGCTATCGCAATAACCACACGCTGGCGCATTCCGCCGGAAAATTGGTGTGGATATTCCTTGGCACGATCGGCTCCGATCCCTACTTTTTCGAGCATTTCACCGGCTCTCACTCTTGCCTCAGACGCAGAAACTTTATTATGCAGTAATATAACTTCGGCGATTTGTGCACCGACACTGATTACCGGGTTCAAGCTGGTCATTGGATCTTGGAAAATCATCGACACTTTGTTACCGCGAATTTTCCGCATTTCCACTTCTTTCTTTTTGACTACATCTTCGCCATCAAGAATAATTTCACCACTGATTATTTTGCCCGGAGGATCAGGAATCAAACGTAATACGCCGAGTGCCGTAGTCGTTTTGCCCGCACCTGTTTCGCCGACCAACCCTACAGTTTCGCCACGTTTGATGTCTAAATTCAGATTGTTCACGGCACGAACCACACCATCTACCGTAATATAATGGATGGTAAGGTCTTTAATTTCAAGTAGATTTTCTTTACTCATAAACGTACTCCTATCGCTTGAGTCTTGGGTCAAGTGCATCACGCAAGCCGTCGCCTAACATATTAATGCCGAAGACTACCAATGCAATCGCTAATCCGGGGAATAACGTCATCTGCCAATAGTCTCGAATAAATCTTTGACCATCCGATAGCATTGCACCCCATTCGGGAGTAGGAGGTTCAATGCCCAGACCAATAAAGCTTAGTGCTGCTGCTGATAAAATGGCTGACGCCATACCCATTGTGGCACGTATAATAATCGGCGCCATGCTATTGGGTAATATGTGACGAAACATTATACGAAAATCTCTTGTTCCGACAGCCCTTGCCGCTTCAATAAACTCTTGCTCTCGCACTGAGATTACTGATGAACGCACCTGTCTTGCAAAAAACGGTATATTCACTATGCCTATGGCTATCATGGCATTCACCAGACCCGGACCCAGAGCCGCAGCTATGGATATTGCAAGCAAAATAAATGGTATCGCAAGGAGAATGTCCATAATACGCATAATTACAGAGTCTACCACTTTTCCGTAGTATCCTGCAATAGTTCCTAAAATAACACCTGCAACCATTGAAATGCCAACCACAACAAATCCAACAATGAGAGAGATTCGCGCACCATGAACAACTCTATCAAATATATCGCGACCAAAGTGGTCTGTTCCGAAAAAGTTTTCGCTATTAGGGAAAGCGTTACGGTTTGTTAAGTCTTGAAATTCATACGCTGGAACTCTGCCCAACATAGGGCAATCATGTGCCGGTGATATTATGTCCGCAAAAATCGCTGTTAGAACTAGCAACATAACAATAGCCAATCCTATCATACCAACGGGATTTCTTCGAAGGCGCCGCCAGACATCTGCCCATTGGCTCTGCTTTCTTCTTGATTTTGCGTTAGTGCGGTTTTCAACCGCTTTACTATTATTACTCACAGTTTACTCACCTCCACTTAATATTGTGATTTGATACGCGGATCGACAAAGGCATATAGTATATCTACCAATAAATTGACTAAGCTAAATGCAAACGCAAGAAGTAGTACGCCTCCCTGTATGGTCGGAATATCTCGATTCTGAATTGACATTACCATATAACGCCCCAGACCGGGTATCGCATATATAGTCTCCGTTAATATTGCACCGCCTAAGAGCATACCAAAGTCAAGGCCAACCGCAGTTATTACAGGAAGAAGTGCATTTCTGAGTGCGTGATTCCATATGATAACTGATTCCTTTTGCCCTTTTGCACGCGCGGTGCGAATATAGTCTTGTCGTATGACTTCAAGCATACTTGATCGAGTAATACGCATTACCATCGCGGCACTACCGGTTCCCAATGTGACAACCGGCAATATCCAGGCGGACGGCGTATCTATGCCTGTGGGCGGCAACCACCCTAAGTTCAGTGAAAATAGAAGAATGAGCATAAGCCCCAGCCAGAAATTCGGTATCGATACCGCAAGCAAACCCAAAGATGTCGCAGAAGTATCAAATATAGTATATTGCTTAGTGGCAGACAATATCCCTAAGGGAATACCTACTATAATGGAAAGTAATGTTCCATATACAGCAAGTTGCAAAGTTGTTGGAAATCGTGCAAAAAGTTCATCCGCAACTCCTCTGCGAGTCAAATATGATGTCCCAAAATCACCTTGCGCCACACTTAATACATAATTAAAATACTGCACGAGGAATGGGTCGTTCAACCCCATTTCTTCTCTTAATTCTTCAAGTGCTTCAACTGATGTCCCTTCACCTAATATCATAATTGCGGGGTCACCGGGAGTTATATAAGTCATGTAAAATATAACTAACGTTACACCCAACAAAATAGGTATCATCATCAAAAGACGCTTTATTATATACTTGTACAAACAATCACCGCCTGCTTGTTATGCGGACGCCTACACGAGATGTCCGCTATTTATTATTTAACTCGGGGCTGTTTTTCAACAGCCCCTGTTAACATTTAGTTTTTTTGCTATTACTATCCGATGACTACATTCCATAGAGCCATTAGGCCACCCGGAGTTACGCTGAAGCCTTGGACATTAGCTTGAGATGCGTGGAGTTCTGCAGCTTGCCAAAGTGGAACTATCGGCAGAATATCTTCCATAAGTAGCTCTTGTAGCTCAGCATAGATTTCCATTCTTACTGCATCGTCTGTTTCTTCTCTGCCTCTTTCAAGCAGTTCGTCAACACGTGGGTCATTTAGATGCGTACGGTTATCTGCACCGATGTTACTTGAGTGATAAAGCGGGAATACGCCATAGTCAGGATCGCCTGTAGGTATATTCCAACCCATGATACTCATTTGATGCTCACCATCTGCTGTAGCAGGAAGTAGTGTTGCCCATTCATAAATGTGTATTGAAACATCAATGTTCAACGCTCTAAGTTGAGCTTGAATCATAGTTGCTGCGTCAGCTCGCATTGCATTACCTTCGTTGAGCCATATGTCTGTTTCAAAGCCATCTTCAAGACCTGCTTCTGCCATCAGCTCGCGTGCTCTCTCAACATCATGAGGGATAACCGGGAACTCAACAAACCCGGGAACTGTTGACGGCAGTACACTTCTACCAACTACACCCAGACCTGCCCATGCAACATCAACGATAGTTTCAATGTCAATTGCATATGCAACAGCTTGACGAACTCTAACATCGTCAAATGGTGGATGTTGTGTGTTAAATCCGAGCCATGAGTTTAGCGAGAAGTTTGGTATTTCATGCATCGTTAACTCTGGATTGTCTCTAATACGTTGAACTTCAGTAGCACCTACGTCAAAAACGATATGTGCACTTCCGGTTTCGAGTTCAATAGTACGTACTGAAGGATCAGGAATTACGCGGAATGTGATACGCTCAATTGCAGGTAGTTGACCTTCTGGTAGACCTGGTGCAACTGAACTAAAGTCGTCAAAGCGTACAAAATCCATACGGTCGCCTGCAACTTGACTTTCAAACATGAAAGGCCCGGTTCCGATTGGATATAGAGTATGCTCATCTTCGCCTATACGCTCAAGAACGTCTTGGCTTACGATACTTGCTGCAGTATGGCTCAAGTGTAGTAGTATGGGTGCAAACGGGAATTCTGTTGTTACTGTTACTTCGTAATCACCTGTTACAACAGCTTCTTCAATCATACCGGTAATAATACCAACAGCTGGTGCTGCGGCTGTACGGTTAAGGCTGAATGCCACGTCATCGGCAGTAAGGTAGCTTCCATCATGGAATCTTACGCCTTCTCTAATTTGGAAAACGATTGTATTTGCATCAACAAAGTCCCAAGATGTTGCTAGTCCGGGAACTGCTTCGCCACCATCAAGATATACCAATGTTTGGAATATTAGATAGTTTGCACGTGCCATGGGTACTTCGTTAGCAAGTGTTGGGTCTAGTTGTGTTGGAAGCATTGGAAATACAACTTGTAAATGTGTTTCTGTTGCTTCAATGTCAGGTTGTGCCTCGATAGGCGCTTCATCGACTACTATTTCTTCAGGTTCGTCTGCCGGTGGTGTTTCTACTTCAACTTCGGGTTCGTCTGCTGGTGGGGCTTCTGCCGCACAAGCTACGACAGCGAACACCATCATCAGTGCAAGGATAATGCATAGAATCTTTTTCATTAATTACTCCTCCATAAATTCATAAATCTGCATATTTACCCAGTTTAAAACTGTGTTGCTAAAAATAATAGCATAATATACGTGCTAATACAAGATAATTATTAATTGTTTGTTAAAAATAGTGACATTTTATATACGTAAATTCGCAAAGTAAGCTCCATGCGGACAATGAGATGGCGTAGTGCAGGTCTAGCTATTGCCGGAAGACTACCCGCAGACGATGACACTACAGCATTAGCTGTCTCCATCGCTTCTTCACAACATATTAAGTATTGACGTGCTGGCGCGCCTGAATAGCCTTGCATAAGAACACCTCCCTTGAATGGAGTGCGTTATTTCATGCTAGATTAAAACGGCGTTCTTACACATTACGTTCTGCTTTTGTTTTCTTAACGATCTCTATCGTGGTTAATGTCACTGCGAGGATCACAAATATTGCAAGAATGGCAATAGCGATCCATAATAATATTTCAAATATACTTATAGCACCAGGATCAGCATCAACACCCTCACGTATAGCAGGTGTGATAAACTCAAAGGGAGCGATTGTAAAGTCGACCAAGTTTTGATTGATACCGGTCTCTGTCCGGCTCTCCGGCAACATACC
>Ga0123355_10000648_pt1 | contig 47170 bp, 51 predicted proteins | sample TergutEmb28metaG_3_FD_89872 | JGI IMG/M metagenome (GOLD analysis project Ga0123355, IMG submission 89872) | Embiratermes neotenicus P1 segment gut microbial communities from Petit-Saut dam, French Guiana - Emb289 P1 | ecosystem: Host-associated > Arthropoda: Insects > Digestive system > Gut ...
ACTTCTCTGTCTGTTGGGTCGGCAGTTTGTCGGGCAAATCCTACTTGTGATAATCCTTTTTCCATGTATATACGCCTCCAAAGGTTTTTATACATCGTATTATAAAGGACTATTTTACGTTACATTTTCGATAACAATGCACATCTTTACCAAAACTGCCGATATAGTGAATTTCTTCCCATCCTCGTTTAATAAGTTCCGGCTCGGATGCCCTATCATCAAGCGAATCTCCAGGACAATCTACCAACCAGCCATTAGGCTTGCATACACGAGAGAGCTCGGCTATTTCCTCATCCCAAAAATCACCAACGACATGACCGGACATCACTACGTCGAAGGTATTATCTGGGAAGGGAAGTTCGGGTACAAGGCCATCTAGTACACGAATATTTTTATTACCCTCTTTAGCGGTTTTGTTGCGTATAAATTCTCGTAAAGTTCCCACAGGCTCGCTGGCATATACCCAAGCTGCTTTTTCGGCAGCGGCAAAAGTTAAACGGCCAGAACCTGCGCCTGCGTCCAACACGGTTTTACCATTTAAATCCACCAGTTCATAAAGACGTTCCTTACTCCACCCACGGATAAAATCGCATTTTTCCACCATCACCTCTGGGGTGGTATATGTTATAAAATCCTCCGCACTTGCCAGAACGTATATTTCTGCTTTGCGAACATCTTTTGAATTCGGCGCAGCTATAACAAGTTCGTCTACAAACGATGCATGTTCTGGGCAGCGATGTTTAAAATACCAGGCTACTGCAGGATTTGCATTGAGTGCTATCCCCATAGCACGCTGCCATTCTTGCTTGTCTTCTCGTTTGCTTCCATACGCTAACATCATGGCCAGTTGGAAACGCTCTAACAGCAAAAATGAGTTAAACGCGTATTCTCTTACATCAATCCAATTTAATGGCATATAAAAGCCTCCTTGATAAGTTTTGTACTTATCATAAAGGAGGCTGATATGGTGCGCAATATAAATAATGGGTATAGTTGTTTTTTATTTCGCCTTTGATGATTTTGGAATAAGCACTTAAAGCCAAGTATATCAAGGATTTGAGTGCTTATCCATTCTAATCAAAAAACACAGCTTTAACTGGTTCTCTTAACACCTGCAAAATAACCGTAGTCTTATCCACGTAATGTATAGAAACCTTCTCACCTATCTCCCAGCCTGGTTCGTTTCCAAGTTCATCAGGGAGGGCTATCTGTCTTAGTTCGTCTATAGTGCAATATCCAAGTTTTTCCATTGGTTTCATATATGTGCTCCTTTCGTATAAAATCCGAAAGGCCAACTAAAAAGCGTGTAGAGAATGTCAATCCAATAATGGATCTTCACACCTACACGCATAATATCAAAAGAAATATACGTTAAGCCCAAGGTAAGCAAAATCAGTACAAACAAACAGTTGACAACTGTTTCCGCCTTGAATAAAGGGGGGAAATGAGTTATAATAACTGCCTGCTACAATGATGGGGCTTGCCCTGTGCGTGTAGGTATGACCGGTTTTCATTCCTGCACCCGTCATAAAAGTGTCTCCAAACACTTTTATGGCCGTTGTAGCTTCTGTTATGTTTAAATTTGTGTTGTTGGCCTTTCAAGTTTATTTTAGCATATTTTGGTTGGGTGGGCAAGGGTTATTGATTCAACTATGTGGTATAATTGGCATTTCACCGTAATCTATCGATGCCGCCTGGCCCATCACCAATTACTGCAAGTCGGCGATAGGCGATATTAAACGCTCCCTCTCGTTTCACTAAAAATATTTGCCCACCTAAATTCTCTCTGGAATGCCTGTAGACTGTAGATGTTGTACGCAGTATTGTTCGACAGCCGGTATCATTTGCGATTGTGACAAAAAAACGATCAACTGAATCGGTCCTTCTTCTTTCCACATTTACTACAATTTGCTCTGTAATGAGTGGCTCTGATGTATCAAGCACAAAGTTTGTACTTAAAAGCGTTCCAAACAAAAAAAACACACCAACTAAGCCGAAACACATACCTTTAAGCAACTTTCCAAATTTTTTATTATATCTTTCACTTGTTAATAAAAAAGCTGCAATAACAGTCAATCCAATTACAATAGTAATCGCTGCAATCCAAAGCCAGTTCCATAGTCTTTCTGTATTCCGCACATTTGGGTTTGCATACAACATCATAAAGACACTACTTACTATAAACATAATCTTTATGAGTAATCTATAATCTTTGTCAGCAATCGCACCCATCTCATTTAATCCCCAAAAATAACGCTTTGTAATTGTTGATAGAATATACATCGCTATAGCAACAAAAGGGGTCGCGAGACATAACCAGAAACTAACGATTGTCCTCAAACTTACTATTTGAAAAACATCAAAAAACAAATACCCGCCAGACACAATTACAATTACAATCAACACCAAATATGTTACAATCGACACCAAATGTGATTTATTATGGAACATAGTTTCCTCCCACCTTTATAAAATTTGTTCGCTGCTACTAGTCGCCAAAATGTCTTTCGCTTTAATACTTATTTCCAATCAAGCTTTTCTACACCAGAAATATTTAGCTCTCTCAAACGCGCAATGAATTTCTCATAGTTGATGCAGGCTATAGGTATCATTAGTGTTCCTTTTATTATTTGCTTCTTATGAGCTTTTGCTCCTTCCCTAGGATAAGATCTTACTATTATTTTGCTACGGGTAACTTCTACAGATTGAAGTTTACTAAAAACAAGTGTTTTTTTAGAAATTAACGTTCGCTCGAAAATCTCATCGCCAGAAATAGTAATTTTCCAGAAGATACCTTCTCTAATATATAGCTTGTTCGTTATTGGCTACCGGGCTACCTATGCAGCATTATGTTTATACTGTGTATTCACACATTCTGGCTTATAGAAGAAGGTTTTTAACTTCGTAATCCACAAAAAAATAAAGTAGCACAACTACAATACAAAAATTCCTTACCGCTAATTATACTATACTTCATATAAAAATTATACAGGATTTGTTCACACTCTCGGTATATATTATTGGTTAAAATACTATATAGTTAAGCTGTACTTTATGAGGGTAACAGAGAGGGAGAAAACGAAGTCTAATAAAAAAATTAGGAGAGGAATATCATCAAGCATTTTTTTCAACCGTCAAATAACGTAATAAAAAATAAGCCAATTCACAGTTTCTGTTTTGTGAGTTGGCTTATTCAAATTGATAGCAACGATGATTCTGTCAAAAGCGTTCAAAGCCAGATATATTAATGCTTTAAGCCCTCTTAGACTGAAACACTTTAACAACAACATCAAGAATATCAAAAAATAAAACAATAAGCACTATCATCATTAAGCTTATGTGAGGCTGCATAATGACCCTATCAAATATAAAACTCAAGGCTTCAAAATTCTCTGAATAGCTCCCTACAAAGTTTAAAAATTCAGAGTTTATTATATCACTATTTCTGAAAACAGTAACAGCGAATATTACTTGCACAACCCCTGTAACTACTGTAATCATCGCTAATCGAAGGGTATATTGCCCTTCGATTAACTTCACAATTTCTGCTACAATTTCAATAATAGCCCAAAGCAAAATAGGAAACCATAATCCGCGAACAAACTCTACATCAAAAACAGGAATCCAGTTAAAGTTTATGAATATACCAATCACCTGCGGAAAAACTAAGAGCAAAGCCGTTGTTGAAACAGCTAAGATGATTCCAAAAATAGGCCCCCAGGGTGAAATCTGCAACCTTTCCTCTGGTATTTCTGGCAAATTATTCAAATCGCTGTTTTTTATATCCACTTTCATGTACTCTAACACGGCAAATATCACCGTAATAACTGCAAAAGCCTGAATAACTCCGCCAATAATAACCGAAATTACCTGCATTGCATGTGTCATAAAAGTTAGGTTAAGTAAGCCTATCACTATATGTCCTGTACTTTCCTCCCCAACAAAAAAACCTATGACTGCTAAAACAGCCAATACTGCAGCAACAATTGGCAAAACAATGCTTAAAACTCGTTTGTACATAAGAAAATAAACGCCGCTAATGAAAGCTTTACGTTCACTGCCATAGTATTTTAAAGCCAATTCCTCCGGTGGGCCTAATTCTGCAAGTACATCTTTTATATCTTGTTCATTTGGAGCAGCATTGTTGCCTCGCCTCTCGTCTGTCATTTCTAATATTAGGCTATCCAATTCCTGTTCAACATCTGCCTGTATTTTTTTTGGTAGATGCCGTGTAACCGCATAAATATAGCGGCTTTTTATATTATTTTCCATATTTATTCCTCCAAAAATTTATTCATATTTTGCACGGCTTCTTGCCAGTGTTTTTTTAGTTCGGTTAAAATTTCTTTGCCTAAATCGGTTGTAGCATAGTATTTCCGCGGCTTAGCTCCGTCTGTTGTATTCCATGTGCTTTCAAGAAGCCCCTGTGATTCTAAGCGCCTAAGTAGTGGGTAAAGTGTATTAGCCTCTATTGGAATGCCAGTTTTAGAGAGTTCCGCAACAAGGTTATAGCCATAGGCTGACTGTCTAAGTTTTGCCAAAACACAGAGGATTATAGTGCCTCTTCGCATTTCTTGCAAAAAGCCAGCAAGTAGTTCTTCTCTTTTCAATATTGTCACCTCCGTCTTATTGTTTATAAAATTATAGTGTGTAAAGCACATTATGTCAATAGATAAAATATGGTACACTACAAAAAACAAAATGGAGGACAAGATATGACTATAGAAACAGAAAGACTGCAAATAATACCACTAACAACTCGTCAACTAGATTTATGGACAGATGATATAAGATCTTTAGAAGAAGAATTAAATTGCACCTATGCCGGCCAGCCGATAGAAGGCTTCTTTTATGACATAGTGAAGAAAATAACTGGAATAGCAAAAAGCGACGAAGATAATTATTTGTTTCACACATTTTGGTTTATTATTCGTAAGTTAGATAGGATCACGGTTGGATCTGCAAGCTTTAAAGGCCTTCCGAATGCCAACAGCGAGGTAGGAATAGGCTATGGGCTTGGCAAAGCGTACGAAGGCAATGGCTATATGACAGAAACCGTGAAAGCAATGTGTCAATGGGCAAAGGAACATGATAATATCTCTTATATTATTGCAGAAACTGAAGATGGCAATATGAAATCAGAAAAAGTGTTGAAACGTTGTGGATTTGTTTTTTATAAAAAAGAGAAAAATACATGGTGGCGAGTATAACTGTTTACATCAAAAAAGGGGCTGTCGCTGGACGACATCCCCTTTCATATTACCCTTACCAAAACATTCTAACTAAAGAAGCATCTATCGTAGCTACTCGCAGAAATTTTTCTTCTGATATCTCTTGTGGAGACCTTGCCTCTATTTTCTCAATACGCTTCCAATGCTCTAATCTATCCAAACTTCTATTCAAAATGCTACCTCCTCTTTTAAAAGTATGCTTCGGGCTTATTATTGGCTAAAAAGATGTTTAGCATACTAAAAATTAAGGTAACAGTTTAATTAATTCACTTCCAAAGCCGAGTCAAAAGCTACATCAGATGCACTAAAATTCATTTTGCGAACAAATTCACAGGCCTCTGTTGCGCCAAAAACTCTATCCATGCCAGAGTCTTCCCACTCTACTGATAGCGGGCCAGTATATCCAACTTGGTTAAGCTCGCGGATAATTGCATCAAAATCTACGTCTCCATGTCCTAATGATACAAAGTTCCAACCGCGCCGCGTATCGCCAAATGTTAAATGAGAGCCTAAAATACCATTTCTTCCATCTAAATTAAGTTTTACATCTTTCATATGAACATGATAAATTTTGTGTGCAAAATCCCTAGCAAATACTGCCGGATCCATCATGTTCCATAGTAAATGACTTGGGTCAAAGTTTAAGCCTAAAGTTGGGCGATCTTTGAAAACTTCAAACAGACGTTTGGTTGTCCAATAGTCGAATGCTATTTCTGTTGGATGCACTTCTAGCGCAAATTTTATACCGCATTCGTCGTATACATCAAAGATAGGATTCCACAAATCTGCAATTTGCTGGAAGCCATCTTCTATCATTTGCTCGGTAGTTTGCGGGAAGGAGTACCAAAATTTCCAAATTGGGCTGCCCATAAAACCTGTTACTGTTTTGATTCCAAGGGCTTTAGCTGCCCTAGCAGTTTGTTTGCAATGGTCTATTGCCCATTGACGAATGCCTTCTGCATTGCCAGCTAGGTGTGCCGGCGCAAAACCATCTGAGCGAGAATCAAGTAAATCACCCACACATTGTCCTGCTAGGTGGCAGCTGATGGCATGTAATTGTAAGTTATATTTTGCTAATGTATCTTTTTTCATTTTTAAGTATGCAGGGTCTTCCACTACTTTGTAAACGTCCATATGGTCGCCCCATGTAGCTAACTCTACGCCATCGTAGCCCATAGAGGATATAAGTTTGCAAGCCTCTTCAAAAGGCAGATCGGCCCATTGGCCTGTAAATAAAGTCACTGGTCTAGCCATGATATTTCTCCTTTATGTTTTTTATTTATTATTCGCATGCTGTAGGGGCGACCGTCTCGGTCGCCCGCGGATCAATCGATACATTTACGGGCGACCGAGGGCGGGCGCCCCTACAGTAAGTGCATCACACTAACCATCAATTGATCGCCTTTGATGGCGCTGTGTGCCGGTGGCACACGTTTAGCGCGGGAGCTAAGCGCGACCTTATGGACAAAAGCTTCGAAAAGCAGATGTATAAAGGGTTTAAGGCGATTCTTTAAAGTTCAACTGCCTTGCCAACTTTAGATGATTCGTAAATAGCTTCTAAAATTTGAGTAACTACATAAGCTTGCTCCGGCAAAACTGTCAGTGGAGTGCCTTTTAAGATTGCATCGTAGAATACACGTTGTTCTATAAGTTCTGGAGAATTGGTATTACCTTGGTAGAATGCTACCCCACCCTGCGCAAAATCTGGGCATTTTTCGTATGTACGTCCGAATTCGTCTCCGTTTATACGTAGGCTATTCATGCCTTCTTTCATATCTGCGCCTGCTAATGTGCCGTGCAAAGTTGTTGTGGCTTCGCTAATATCTAATGTGTTAAGTGCCCAAGCAGATTCTAGGTGAATTGATGAGCCGTCTTCCATTGTAATCATAGCGAAAGCTGAATCTTCTACTGTAAATTTTTCTGGATCCCATGGGCCAAAAATATTGCCGCTATCTCCGCGTGAGTTAAGTTTGTGGTACACGCTGCCTAAAACGGATTTTGGTTTGTAATTGTTCATGGTCCAAAGTGTGAGGTCTAAGGCATGTGTGCCTATGTCGATCAATGGGCCGCCGCCTTGGGCCTCTCCATCTAAAAACACACCCCAGGTTGGCACACCCCTACGACGTACTGCGTGGGCTTTTGCAAAATAAACTTCGCCTAAATCGCCGCGTTCTACCATTTTTTTAAGCATTTGGCTGTTATCGCGATAGCGGCCTTGATATCCGATTGTGAGGATTTTGCCCGCTTTTTTAGCGGCTTCCACCATGGCTTTGGCCTCTTTAGAGGTTTTTGCCATTGGCTTTTCGCACATGACGTGCTTGCCGGCTTCTAGGGCTTCTATGGTCATAAATGAGTGCTCCCGGTTAGGGGTAAGTACATACACTACGTCGATAGATTTATCGGCAATCAGCTCTTTGTAATTTTCATAAACTTTAGAGTCTTTTGCGCCAAAGGATTTGGCTGCTCTTTCTGCGCGTTCTACAATAATATCGCAGAATGCTACCATTTCTACTTCTTCAATTTTTCTGATGCTAGGCATATGTTTGCCGTTTGCGATGCCGCCGCAACCGATTATCCCGGCTTTTAGTTTTGCTGCCATTGTAATTCCTCCCAAAATTTTTATTAATTGAAGTGTAACATAACTGTCACAAGCTTACAAGATTTTTGGATTAAAAGAACAAATTTAGTATAAATCTATCCAACAATATAAACGCCGCCAAAACAAACAGATAATACGAGAAGTGTTTTAGCTGAGCTTTTTTGATAAGATTAAGCAAAAGCCGGATAGAAAAATAACCTGACACTGCCGCTGCTAAAAAACCTATGATATGCGCCGGAATGTACGAGACTATTTCAGGCTCTCGTATGACATCAATGGCCTCAAGAGTACCCGCGCCCAGTATTGAAATGATGGATAGTAAAAACGAGAAGCGAGCCGCTGTTTCACGGTTTAGTCCACTCATTAACGCACCGGTAATCGTAGCGCCAGAGCGGGATATCCCCGGCGGAATTGCCAAAGCTTGCATTAAACCTACAATCAGCGCATCCTTATATGTCATTTCTTTTTCAGTTTTAATACTACCCGTGATTCCGTCAGCAAATATAAGCATTATACCTGTAAACGTAAAGGCAATTGCCAAAAATAAGCCATTTTGCAAGCCTTCTACATGAGCTCTAAGCAAGAACCCCAAAATCACAACCGGAATTGTTCCTATAATCAGCATAACTGTCATTTTTTGAAATGGATTTCGTATCAAATTCCAAATATCCTTCCAAAAAACTACAAACACAGCCAGTAACGAGCCTAAATGTAAGAAAATGTCAAATGTTATGCCCGGTAAACTCATCCCAAATACCACCTGAAGCACAACTAAATGACCAGAACTACTAATAGGCAAAAATTCTGATATCCCTTGAACTACGCCTAATACAATTGCTTGCCATATTTCCATTAAGCACCTCTTTCTTGTAATTAAGGAAGTTTTTTTGACTCCGTCAAAAACCGCGAATTATTCACACCAAAAGACGTGTGAATAATTCACTAACCATATCCATTTTATCATAATTTCAAAAAAATTTGCATTCCTTTTAAAAAATTAGTACTATTAAGAGTAATGAAATTTTTATTGTGGATAATATATGTGCCCTACAAGATGTAGTAGATACTTTTGCCAAAAGCTTTTAAACCCTGTAATGTCGGGCTTCCACCAGAAAGGATCAACCAAAACATGAGCTTAGGCCCTGTAAAATTTGAAGATTTACCCCTATCCCTAGAAAGCCTTCGTGCTATCGCAGATATGGGCTTTGAAGAAGCAACGCCCATCCAATCCCAATGTATCTCCCTAATCAATGCCGGCCTCGATGTCATAGGCCAGTCCCAGACAGGTACAGGCAAAACCGCCGCCTTTGGCCTTCCCTTACTTGAAAAAATAAACCCTGATTTAAAGAAAGTTCAAGCCATCATTTTATGCCCTACACGGGAATTAGCCATACAAATTAGCGCAGAGTTTAATAAGCTGCTTCGTTATCGTCATGGTGTGCGCGTGTTGCCTATTTATGGTGGACAACCTATAGACCGTCAAATTTTAGCGCTTAAAAAGGGCGTGCAAGTGGTTGTGGGTACTCCCGGACGAGTGATGGATCATATGCAACGCCGAACCCTTCGTTTGGATAATGTGCGTTTAGTCGTTTTAGACGAAGCGGACGAAATGCTAGATATGGGTTTTAGAGAGGACATCGAATTAATCCTAGATAAAATGCCGGAAGATCGCCAAACTCTGCTATTTTCTGCAACCATGCCAGCGGCTATTTTACAACTGACAAAACTTTATCAAAACGACCCAAAACTGATCACAGTGATCCGTAACACGCTGACAGTCCCAAATATAGAACAAAAGTATTTTGAAGTGCGCGAAGCGCTTAAGCTAGAAGCCTTGTGCCGCCTTATTGATGCCGAGTCCCCCACCCTATCCCTCGTGTTTTGTAACACAAAAAAACGGGTAGATGAAGTGACGGAACAACTTCAAGGCCGTGGATATTTTGCTGAAAATCTACATGGCGACCTTAAGCAGGCACAGCGGGATCTTGTCATGCGAAAATTCCGCAATCGCACCCTAGAAATTTTAGTAGCCACAGATGTAGCTGCCAGGGGCATAGATGTGGATGACATCGACATTGTTTTCAATTATGATTTGCCCCAGGATGAAGAATACTACATCCACCGTATAGGCCGCACAGGCAGGGCCGGGCGTACAGGCCGCGCCTTTACATTTGTAGCAGGGCGCGAAATATATAAACTGCGTGAAATTATGCACTATACAAAAGCTAAAATCAAGCGCGGCAAAATGCCTACTTTGCATGATATTGAAGAAATCAAAACCCGTCAATTTACAGAAGAAATCAAAGCAGTCATCGAAGCAGGCCAGCTAAACAAATATGTTCATATTGTAGAATCAATGGACGAATATAGTGCTACAGATATAGCTGCCGCCCTGTTCAAGTTTCATCTGCACGATAGCGAGCATGAAAAAAATGACATTTCTTTTGAAGAACCAAAAAACAAACGCTTCGCCTTTGATGATATTGGAAAAAGCTTTAAAACGCCCAAAAGAAGCCAAAGAAGAGACGATAAAGACATGGCGCGCCTTTTCCTAAGCCTAGGTAAAAAAGATGGTGTAAGACCTAATGATATAGTAGGAGCAATGGCAGGAGAAACAGGAATATCTGGCCGGGATATAGGACAAATAGATATTTATGATGAATTTTCTTTTGTGGAAGTTCCTCCGAAATTGGTTAAAGGTATTGTTAGTAAGATGTCTCAGGCTAAGATTAGGGGTAAGCGAGTTAAGGTTGAATGGGCTAAAACGAAGTAGTAAAAATTGTGATGCATAATGTAGGGGCGACCGCCCTCGGTCGCCCGTAAACATGCTGATTAATCCACGGGCGACCGAGGGCGGTCGCCCCTACAGCATATTCAACGCTTCCGCAAATTAATCCCCAAAATTCCACCCATGCCGCCGCCAGCTATAGCCAATACAAAAGTGGTCACTGTGCGGGTATCCACAGCAAAACGTTGTAACACACCCATCATAAGGCCTGTTAATATAAGTATGTACACCAATCCAGCCGCCATGCCCCATAGCCAGCCGCGGCTTTCTGCCCCTTTGGCAGCATCAAAACCAGCAACCATTACCGAAAGCAAGGTAGTGACAGCCACCACCATAGGCAGATTACGTTCCGTCATATCCGCATAGGTAATTAGCATGGAATAGGCCAAAAACACTATGCAGGTGATGGCATATGCCACTAACACTCCAATTACTAATGCCTTTATTTGCTTACTATGAGATTGCACCATTGTCAAGCTCCCCTTTTTTAATTAATATACGGGAGCAGATAAGGAGATATGACTAATATGGCCAAAAAAGCTTTAATTGCCATGAGCGGAGGCGTAGACAGTGCCGTTGCCGCGTTTTTAACTAAAGCGCAGGGCTTGGATTGCATAGGCGTAACATTGCGCCTTTTTGACAACGAAGATATAGGCGAAGACAATCAAAAAGCCTGCTGCGCTTTAGAAGATGCGATTATTGCAGAAAAAGTAGCTGATCGTATGGGGATCCCTTTTTACGTTTTCAATTTAACAGAAGATTTTAAGGAACAAGTCATCACCCGTTTTGTAAACGAGTATTTAGATGGAGCTACCCCAAATCCTTGTATAGATTGTAATCGTTTTATAAAATTTCATCGTCTTTTTTTACGAGCCAGCCAGCTGGGGATGGACTATTTAGTTACAGGTCATTATGCCCAAGTAGAAGAAGATAATGGCCGATTTTTGCTAAAAAAAGGAATGGACAGTACAAAGGATCAAAGTTATGTGCTGTACGCCATGACACAAGATCAGCTTTCCCGTAGCATATTTCCGCTGGGCGGGCTTACAAAAACAGAAGTGCGCAAAATTGCATCCCAGCACGGCTTTGACAACGCAGAAAAGCCAGATAGCCAAGATATCTGTTTTGTGCGGGATGGGGACTATGCAAATTTTATCAGCCAATATACCGAAAGCGTTTCGGGGGATTTTGTAGATATAAACGGACACATTATTGGGCGGCATAATGGGCATATCCGTTATACCATAGGCCAGCGTAAAGGCCTTGGTATGGCCTTCGGCAAACCTATGTATGTTTGCGCTAAAGACCCTCAGGCTAATACCGTCACTTTAAGCGATAATGAAGGACTTTACTCGCGTTCGCTTTACGCAAAGGATTTTAACATGATAACGTCTAGTATACCTGCTAGGATAAAAGCAAAAATTCGTTATAACCAGGTTGAACAGTGGGCTGTAGCCCGTCAATTGGAAGATAATCGGGTTTATATTGAATTTGATCAAGCACAGAGGGCTATTGCGAAAGGGCAAGCTGTTGTGTTATATGATGGAGATGTTGTGGTTGGCGGTGGGACGATAGAGTAGAGTTCCACTATAGACAATGATAGGTTGTTAGAATATAATTGTCCTAACACAAAGCGATGGACGGTACGAATTTAATCACGTTTTTAGGGAAGCTTCTCGAAGGGAGGATAGATGTTTATCCGCATCACCTGAAGGGAGGTGATACCTTGACGGTTTTCGAGGCCATTATAATTGCGTTAACATTTGGAAGGCTACTTGTTGCGTTAATTAAGTTGGTGATAGATATCGTTAAAAACATGAAAAAATAACCGATCCAAAGTTTTGAGGACTCAATCGGTTATTTTTCATCATGAAACATAATCTGAAGCTGTCCCGCCGTCTTTATAGCGGTTGTGTTAGGGGAGCGGATGATGCCGTTCCCCGTTTTTTATTATATCACTATTATACCCCGCTTATTCCCCATTGTAAACTAGTTTTTGCTTTCATCATGATTGATTTGGGTAACATCACCAGAATATTTTCCCTCAAAAGGCAGTATAATTAAACAATTAAGCCTTTTGGAGGAATCAACATGAAAATGTTAATAGTTATCCTACTACTAGCCACTATGCTGCTAGGCGCATGCCGCCAAGCCCTACCATCAGAACCAGAACCCACGACATATCAAAAAATACAAGAGTTTTTGACAAATCTACAAACATACCGCGCCATCGCAACTGTAGAGTACATATCTAACAAAGGCAGCAACAGCTACGAAACTATCCAGCACGGCCGTATAAGCGGAGAGTATCGGATAGAGATTACAGCACCAGAAAACTTAGCAGGGCATGTAACAAGCTCGGATGGTCAACATATTTACCAATTTAACACCCGTGTCAATGGCCGTGTTACCATTTTAGCACGGGAATCTAAAGAGCGAAGCGAAATTTTTTTAACTTCCTTTATTAACAATTGGCAAGCAAGCCAAACAACGTCTGTTGCCGTTACTAATATTGATGATGGACAATTTACTGTGCTTGAAGCCATTATCCCTGGCGAACACCCCTACTTAGCCGCGCAATTTCTTTGGTTTTGTAACAACACTTTACTCCCTGTAAAATTAGTAATACAAGACCCAAGCGGCACAGAACGAGTGATTGTCACCTACCATAATTTTGAATACAATGTAGAACTAGGAGACGCATTATTTACAGTATAGCGATTTCGTTTGAAATTGGGCTTCGTCTGTCGCCAAGAACGCACCAACTGACGTGCGTTTTGGCTCGTCCTTAGCCCATTTCAAATCGAAACGCCTATATAGGAAGAGGACGTATGAAACAATTGCGAAGCAATTTTTCATGCCAACCTATTTATTCTGCCGACAAAGGAGGCATGAATTTGAATGGAATACAGAAGCGCATGGGCGGAAATTGATATCAGCCGCTTAATTCACAATGTACGTACAGTAAGGCAGATAGTGCCTAATTGGATATGCTGATGGGTATCCTCGCCCACTTTCCAATAAGGGGAAAGTAAGCATACGGGGTTGCATAGTACCAATCATCGGCGCGATCGGCTACGAACTGACCTGCGGAATAGGCAAGCGAGTTCCAAGAATATATTTAAATTAATTTTTTTATACATAGTATAAGAACCAATCCTATGGGGCAAGAATAGAGATAAGTTAAGCAGGTAATTCCTGGAATCTTCTAAATAGGATGTGAATATTTTGTATGTAAGACGCGGAGATATTTTTTACGCAGACTTAAGCCCGGTAATAGGATCAGAACAAGGGGGCGTGCGCCCAGTATTAATTGTTCAAAACGATGTAGGCAATAAATACAGTCCCACAGTCATATGCGCAGCAATAACCTCTCAAATTAATAAGGCCAAGTTACCCACTCATATAGAGATTGATACAGTACAATCTACCCTTGTAAAAGACTCGGTTATTTTGCTGGAACAAGTACGCACTATAGATAAAAAACGCCTAAGAGAAAAAATATGCCGGCTAGATGAACAGATGATGCATAAAATTGACCGTGCACTGTCTATAAGCCTAGGGCTTAGTTAGATACATAAGCGCGGTGAACAAAACCCCATTAAGTTGCTGGTCTTGCAATTTGATGGGGTTTTAATATCGGTATGCATATGTTACAATAAATTAAAGGTAGAAATTGCTGGCAAAATGTGATATAATTGAACTAAGTTAAACAATTGAAGGTGATGAAAGCATAGTAATGAATCGGCTCAAGCCCTTGATATACTTGGCTTTGAATGCTTTTGGCAAAATCATCAACCCAATATTTTCCAGTATAAATAGCAAAGCCTACCCAGAAGGATAGGCTTTTTTAATTGCAATTCCTATAAGCACCTCTCTGTCATTCAACCCCGGCTCTCTCATAACCCTATCCAACAACTCAAGCAAAATCCTTCCCATCTCCTCCCCAGGGGTTATTCCAGCAGATATCAAATCTTGCCCATTCACTGCCAAATCTTTTACAGTATAGCACTCCCCAGCCTGTAAAATCCTATCACAGCTTTCACGAATCTCTGTCCAAATCTCATCAGGCGCAACGATGTCTTTAAGCATTAAAAGCTTATAAAACTTTTCTGCTCCCATCTCATTTAAAGCAATTTTGATGTAATAATCTTCATTTAAAACCGGTTTAAAAAGCCAGTGCGTATACATAGCAGTCTCTTTGATACTGTTATTATCAAATTTTAACGTACGCATAAAATTTTCATCTGCCTCTAATAAAGCATATAACATTGCAGGTTCTTTTGGGCATCGTGCAAGCCATGGGACGGCTCTTTTTAAGTCTGCTTCAGGAAAAATCCACAGACCCGTTTCATCCAATAAAGGCAAGGCTGCCGGGTTTGGGGATGCTAAAATTTTTGTAAGTTCTTCGCGAATACGCTCAACACTTACCATTTTTAGACGCTCTGCCAAGGGCAGTATAGCAGCATAGGTATCGAGATGTATCTCAAACGACAACTGAGCCGCAAAGCGTACTGCGCGCATCATTCGCAATGCATCTTCCGCGAAACGGGATGGTGCATGACCTACGCAGCGGATAATTTTTTGCTGAATGTCAGCATATCCTTTAAAGGGGTCAACGATTCCTATCTGTGGGCTGTATGCAATGGCATTCATGGTAAAATCGCGGCGGCTTAGGTCTTCTTCTAAATCTGTTGTAAAAGTAACTTCCGTTGGGCGGCGGCCGTCTATGTATAAGCCATCTATCCTAAAGGTAGTTACCTCGTAAGCTTTACGATTGATCAACACACTGACAGTGCCATGTGCTATACCTGTGTCTACCGTGTGGCGGAAAATTGCTTTTACTTCCTCCGGCTGGGCACTTGTTGCAATATCCCAGTCTTTTGGAGTTATACCCATAAGGCTGTCCCTTACACATCCTCCTACCACTACCCCTTGATGCCCGGCATCAGATAAAGTTTGTAATATATATTGTACATCTCTTGGAATTTGCATAACCCGCCTCCGTTCCTAAATAAAACTTTAATCCGCCAGAACAAATTTGTCAACTTGACAATACCGGAACATTTCACTATATTTATTCCAGATATTGACGAATTTTTGAATTGAGGATTATATATGGTAGCCACAATTAGACTTTGGATTGTTTTAACAGCAATAGGCATAACATGTGCAGGGGCAGCAACAATTTATGGCGCAAACGTAGCCCGGCAAGTAGTGCCCGAGTTTTTTATAGCACGTGCAGTTTTGCCGGTAATACAAGCACTTACACCCAATAATAATGTTTTAGAAGCAATAGACTTTGCAGGAGATTTGCTTGGCGGATCTTGGCATCAAAACCTTGCTTTAGGAATTAATCGACTAGAGGGCGAGCATATAAATATTGATCCTTCTCTTCAATCTATTTTACCCTTGCTAACCCTGCATTCTAACATGGCTTGGGATAGTGCACGACAGGCCTATTCTGCTGATTTAGACTTTCGGATGGCCGTTACAAGTGTACTTGATCTGGATATTTATTTAAGCCACAATCTTATAGCTTTTGAAACATCAACGCTTTTTGATTTTCCAATTATGTTAGACCCGCAAAATATTAGCGGAGAGTGGAATACATCTCTACTTGGACGCACAGTATTACCCATCACTTTTGATGATCACACGTTTTATCAGACATACTTAAGCCTGCTGTTTTCTGAACCAATCACAATGCCAGATTTTACAGCCTTCTTAGCCTCTTTTCAAGGAATACAAGACGACCTAGCATTTGCTCATCTTGGACGAGATAACTTTGATAAATTTTCTGTAACAATCCCTTCGTCAAGAGCAAATAATAGCGTGCAACTTTTCTGGGAGGCACTTAAGTCATTTGACATAGGTTCCCCACCCTACTTTAAAGATGACTTAATTATAATTTTGCAAATCGACGGAAGCCGTCTTGTTCAAGTGGATATCCCTCTTGATGATTCCGATACCCTGCAGCTCTACTTTTCAGAAAGTGGCGGACACATACGCTTTTCTACTTCGCAAATAGAGGGCGATTGGTTTTTTGGCAATGATGGACAATTTACTCATTCCATAACCATCCAAGATTTTAAAATCTTCGCAAATTGGGATTTTTCAGACCATCTTGTAGCCGAAAATTTTTCTTTTAGTGTAATGGTTGAGGATATAAAACTAAGCGCAAACGGTTTTTTACGTATATCTGCAGAGCAAATAGATACTCACTTAAGACAGCTTGATTTATTGACAGATGACTTAGATGCATCTTTCAACTTGCGCACCACCATAGAAAGGCCTACAGAAGCAGTTGCTTTTGATTCGTCCAATGCACGCCGCTTAGCGGATTTGAATATATTTGATTTATTAGCTATGTATCAGAATATCAACGATTCGCCTTTAGGCGGCGTTCTAGGGGATTTCTTATCATTACCCTAGACAAATGAAGTTTTTTTGACTTTGTCAAAAACCGTTACAGCTTTCGCACCTAAAGACGTGCGAAAGCCTACACTAACTAGGAGGCAAAATCATGTCAATTTTTATTGGTTCAGGCACAGCAATTTGTACAACCTTCACTAGTGATTACAAGTTCAACCCAGAGGCTTACCAAAAACTTTTACAGTTTCAAATAAAGAATGGCACAGATGCAATAATTTCTTGCGGTACTACTGGCGAGGCTTCAACTTTAACTAATGACGAGCAAGTTGAGGTTGTACGCACCGCGGTAACAACCGTAAAAGCATCTGACCGCAAAATTCCTGTAATTGCCGGGGCTGGCGGCAATGATACCCGTAACATGATAGAACTTGGCACAAATTTAATACAAGCCGGTGTAGATGCGCTTTTATTAGTAACCCCTTACTACAACAAAACCTCGCAAAAGGGCCTAGTTGAGAATTTTTCATACCTCGCATCTAAACTTGATATCCCAATCATTCTTTATAACGTACCTGCCCGCACTGCTTTAAATATGCTTCCAAAAACTGTAGAGCAGCTTTCCAAAGTAGAAAATATTGTGGCGATAAAAGAATCCAGCAGCGATATTGTACAAATTGCAGAGATAATCGAACGCTGCGGCGATAACATAGATTTATATTGCGGTAATGATGATCATGTTGTACCCGTTTTATCCGTGGGTGGCAAAGGTGTAGTTTCTGCTGTGGCAAATATTGCACCACAACATATGCACGATATGATAATGAAATTTTTTGAAGGCGACATAAAAGCCAGTGCAAAAATGCAATTAGATGTAAACGCGCTTGTGCGTCTTCTGTTTACTGATGTTAGCCCTATGCCCGTAAAAGAAGCACTCAACTTAATGGCCTTAAACGCCGGCCCTTGCAGACGCCCACTCACTACAATAGAAGATTCTCTAAAGCAAGCATTAAACACCGAAATGAAAAGGTTTGGACTTATATGATAAAAATTATTTTACATGGCTGCATGGGAAATTTAAGCAGAGCAATACGCAAACTTGCTGAAAATCATACAGACTACGAAATTGTATGCGGAGTAGATGTCGTAGGTAGTGGAAACGGCTTGACTTTTCCCATTTATTCTGATATTTCTTTATGCGATCAAAAAGCAGATGTGATTATAGATTGCTCAATAGTTGAGGCTGTGCCTGCAGTGCTTGAGTTTGCAGTTGAAAAGCAAATCCCACTGGTGCTATGCACAACAGGCCTGACAAAAGAATTGATGAATAACGTCGCAAAAGCATCGCAAAAAATAGCAATTTTGCAATCCCCAAATATGTCCATAGGTGTTAATTTGTTGGTAAATTTAGTACAACGTGCCGCCAAATTATTGGATGGCTTTGATGTAGAGATAATTGAAAAACACCATAAGCTGAAAGTAGATGCCCCCAGCGGAACAGCTTTGGCTCTGGCAGATGCAATTAATAAATCTTTAGACGGACAAATGGAGTATATTTACGATCGTTCTAAAGAACGCAAAAAACGTGATAGCAAAGAGATTGGAATCCATGCATTACGCGGCGGTACTATTGTTGGAGATCATTCTGTAGTATTTGCTGGGATTGATGAAGTCATAGAATTTAATCATCAAGCACTTTCAAAAGAGGTTTTTGCTGTTGGCGCTTTGCGGGCAGCTCGGTTTATGATTAAGAAACCGGTAGGGTTTTATACTATGCAAAATTTGATGGATGAGGGTTAAGTAAAGTGTGTAACCCGGCTTCACAATTTAAAAACAACCGGCAGATAAACTCTGCCGGTGTTTTTTCTTGCATATTTACTAACCTATAGAATTGTGTGTAAAGCTAACAATCTTATCGCAAGGGATTAATGCAACAGAGCCTAGCCAGTTAAAGCCACCCCAACCCCAACGATTACGACCCCATCCGCAGCCGCAAGTGCTTCCGCGCCACTCATTATTCCAGCCCCAACCTCTACGGTTGCAGCCACGGCCTCGTTCTACTAACTCCGCTTCTGGGCCAATTCCAAAATTGCCGCAGCAAGCGCTGCCTATTGGGCAAGCTGGTGGTGCACCAATATCTGTGATTAAACGGACGCAACCATTGTGGATTCCTGCTAAAACTCCAGTAAAACCGCTGCCGGATAATCCGCCGCTAGCAGTAAAAACTGTAACAGTTTGACCCAAATGACGCATTAAACTATCCATCATAAAGTCCATCGTTTATCCTCCTTTCGGATTATAATGCGGCCGGGCAATATTTTGCTTTTTCGCCTTTTCGTCAAACCCGGCCTATCTATATAAAAGAACTCTTTTTCCTATGGGTATTTATACCCTCATGCCGTATGGTGGAATAGGTTGTTCTAGTCGTATATTATGAGACGAGGTTCACTTTTGTTACAAGCTTTATTAGAATTTGTCCAGAATATTTACCATTATTTTCCTTTTCATCTTGCGCTTTAAAATTTTTTAGAGTAAACTAGCTATAAACTGATTTTTAAAGGAGAGCCTTAATGCGATACACAGGAACACAAGCCAGAGGCATACGCCTCCCTATCATAAATCCCGGAGACCCCCTTGCAGAAATAGTGGCAGATTATATAGCAGCTGCATCAAAGGCAGAAGGTTTTAGCCTAGCCGCACGAGACATCGTAGGTGTAACCGAAGCTATAGTGGCCAAAGCACAAGGCAACCTTGCCAGCCTAGATCAACTTGCTGCAGATGTTCGTCAAAAATACCCAGATGGTAAACTTGGTGTAGTTTTTCCGATGCTTTCGCGCAATCGATTCTTTAATATACTAAAAGGCCTTGTTCGTGGTGCAGATGAAACATTCGTGCTACTCTCATACCCTACAGATGAAGTTGGCAATCCAATTATGGATATGAAGCGCATAGACGAAATATTTGACGCACTTCAAAGTATAGAAAGCCCCATTCCAGCCGCAAAATTTAAGGAAATTGCAGGAGAATTTTTACACCCATTCACACACATAGATTATATTGATTCATATGAAAGTGTAGGTGCAAAAGTATATTTCTCTAACGATCCACGGGACATTTTAAAACTTACCCCGCATGTTGTGGCGGCTGATATTCATACTCGTCATCTCACTAAAAATCGTCTCAAAAAAGCTGGAGCGCAAACAGTTTACGCCCTTTCAGATCTACTTGCAAAAAGTGTGGATGGCGGAGGATTTCATCCAGAATACGGCGTGCTTGGCTCCAATATCTCTACAGGCGAAGTGCTAAAGCTATTCCCGCGAGATTGTAATGAATTTGCCCTTGAAGTTCGCAATCAAATAAAAAAACGTACTGGCGTAGCCCCAGAAGTTTTAGTATACGGCGATGGCGCGTTTAAAGATCCCTTACACGGAATTTGGGAACTTGCAGATCCTGTTGTTTCTCCTGGCTATACCCCAGGTCTGGAGGGTACGCCAAAAGAAATTAAAATAAAAATGATAGCTGATACTCAATTAAAAGGTCTATCCGGTGCAGAACAGGAGCAGGCTTTACGAGAGGCTATAATAAATAAGGACGATTCCAACCTAGATGCCCAACTTGGGACAACCCCTCGCCGATATGTAGATTTAGTCGGAAGCTTATGCGATTTAATGGGAGGCAGCGGAGACAAAGGCACACCTGTAATACTCTTACAGGGATATTTCGACAGTTATGCAGATTAATGCAAGAAAGATGATAATATCAAAACCGGAAAAGTATAGTGAATCAACTTGAAAATCGACTCAAACAAGGTCGCTCTTCGCTTCCGCGCAAAGCATGTGCCACTGGCACATTGCGCCACCAGAAAAACGCTTACTGACGCGTATTTTCTGTCTCGCTTTCGTCTGTTTTCAAGTAAATTCACTATAACACGCTAGATTAAGGGGACACTATGGAAAAAATAATCGACACCCTATTAAATATAGAGCAACAAGCCGAAACCTCTCTTGCCTTCATTCAAAGAGAAAAGGAACGCTTACCAGCACGTATAGAGGCCGAAACCGAGCATGTCCGCCAGCGAATAACCCAAGAAACAAGTGCATCTTTACAACAATATAAAAATGATTTTGAAAAACGAACCGCAAATCAAATCTTTGCTATAGATGAAGAAAACGTTCGTCAGATGAAAACAATAGAAGCAGATTTTCAAAGACAAAAAGACAGCATAACAGAAAAATTGTTTACAAAACTAACAACATGGCCGCGTTAAATACAAAAATCCGGGCAATGCGATCCCGTCTGCTTACACCCGAGCATTACCGGATTTTATGCCAGTCACAATCAGTTGAACATTTTTTTGCGCAAACGCAAAATCGCCCTTCACTAAAGGAGGAGTTAGAGCGAATGCGCTTATTTTCCGGATATCAACTGTCAATATATGGTATATATGAGTTAATATGGCAATTGACTACTAAACAAAATAAACAAGCTTTTGCCTATATTAAAGGCACAGAAATTGATTTGAATAATATTATGCAAATTTATCGCCTTAAAAAATATTATCCAAGTGTAGAGGTATACACTCATATCATTCCTAGTTTTTATCGGCTTAGCCGCGATAATATAAGGCAAATGGCGCAAAGTGCCGGTGTTCCAGAGTTTATAGTAGCTGTTAAGCATACTAGATACAACATAACATTTGATAATCCTCAGCAAGCATTAGACCAAATCCTTGCAGAAACCTATGCTAAAGCAGCTATGCGTTATCCAAAATCTTTAGCACTAGTTTGGGGATACTTTTTTGCAAAACAACTAGAAACTCAAAACCTTGCAAGCATAGCCGAAGCTTTAAGACATAAATTACCCCTGGATGAAATCTATAAATATTTGAGGATATTATGATAGAAAAAATGCAGTACATAAGCATTACAGGCCCATTAGCAGAAATTGATTGGGCAATAGAAAATTATCTAGCGAATCAAGAAATTCACCTAGAATATGCCATCCAACAACATAAGAACCTTAAAGGCTTGCGTACTGTTATAGATGAAAATCCGTATCAGGGCATAGCTGAAAAGGCAGATTTTTTTATGCAATTTTTAAGCGAAACCGCGTCGGTATACTTTCCTATTAAAAACAAAGAAGCTGCAAGCATGGTGGAAACCACTTATCAAAGATACCAAGATACAAGGCAAAACTTTGAAGAAATGGAAAGTGAGAAAAGCACAATTCAAGCTTACTTGGATGTTACTCTCCCCTACTCTAGCTTGCCCCTTTGGCAGTTAGTTGATTTAAGACACATCCGATGCATTTTTGGAAGTATGCCACTGCAAAATTTTTTACAGTTTCAAAATTTTGTTTATGAAAATATTTTGGCAATTTTCATAGAAACAGAACGCAAACATGAAACTGTTTGGGGCTGCTTCTTCACTCCCGCAAACGAAGAAATTGAAGATGTACTTGTAATTTATAATTTCCAGCAAGATTCCATACCCTTAAACAACTTACCAATCTTAGATTTAAAAAATCGTTTAACCGAAATTAATGAACACATCCAAGAAATGACTTTGTCAGAAGTACAGAATAAAAACATGCTTTTGGCAGCCTGTCTTACGATACAAAATTTACATAGAGCTTTTGCAATTAAGCAATACGCAGCAAAAACGTCTCGACATTACATATTTGTTGGATGGATGCCTAGCAGTGTTGCAACTCGTTTGCACCGCGAAACTAGCAATGATGAAAGAATACTCATTACCAAATCTGCCAATCCTGCTTTACCGCCAACTAAACTAATCAATCCACCTATAATTCGTTATTTTGAGTTCTTTGTTCGGCTTTACGGCATTCCTAAATACAACGAAATTGATCCAACAGCTATCTTAGCAATATCTTACACTTTGCTATTTGGGATGATGTTTGGCGATGTAGGCCACGGTCTGGGCTTAGCTTTACTTGGTTGGTACTTGAAGCCAAAGCATGATCTTGGCGGTATTATGATAGCAAGCGGGCTGTCTGCTATGGTTTTTGGTTTTTTATATGGAAGCATTTTTGGTCTAGAAAACTTGTTACCAGCACTGTGGCGACGACCTATGCTGGATATTTCCGGAACTTTAACTTTTGCTGTAGCTTTAGGTGTAGGAATCATCTTGCTGTGTATGATATTGAATATGTTATCGGCATTGCGGCAAAAAAATTACCAAAAGCTATTTTTTAGCCCAAATGGCCTTGCCGGGATGCTTGGGTATATATTAATAATCACTGCCATATTTGGAATTATCCCATGGCAAGTAGCCGTGTTGCCATTTATCGCGGTTATTTTCAAAGGTATAGCGCATCAAGAAAAAGCCGGCAAAACTAACTTGGGCATGACAATTTTTCAACGGGTTTTGGGGATATTTGAAATTTTGCTGGCTTACTTGACCAACACTGTCTCTTTTGTGAGAGTTGGAGCTTTTGCACTTAGTCACGCTGGTATGATGCATGTTGTAATGACACTTTCACAAGGTTTTTCAGAAAGTGCTGAAAGTAGGAATTTTGTTATATTTATCCTAGGAAATGTGATAGTTATGGCCATTGAAGGTCTGCTAATTGGAATACAGTCGTTACGGCTAGGCTTTTACGAAATTTTTAGCCGCTTTTACGAAGGAGGAGGACAAGCTTTTGAAAAAACTTAACACAAAGTCAAAATTATTGATGATTGGTAACTTGTTGATGTTTTCAATTTTGTTTTTGTTGGCCACATTTATGATATTTTCCACACCTGTGCAGGCTGCAGAACCAGGAGGCGTAGCTGCCAATCCCGCACTTGCCGCAGCTTTAATCGGCGCAGGTATAGTTACAGGCCTTGCCTGTGTAGGCGCTGGCATTGCTACAGGTCAGGCGGCCTCTGCTGCAATTGGCGCAGTGAGCGAAAATGAAAATATGATGGGTAGGGCATTAATTTTTGTGGCAATGGCAGAGGGCATAGCAATCTACGGCTTGCTGATAGCCTTTATGATACTTAATCAGGTATGAAAATTGTTGCAATTTGTGACACTTGGGAGGCATGTACAAGCTTACGCTTAGCAGGAATAGAAAGCTATGAAGTATCAGCCGAAGACTTTTCTGTGGAGTTTACCAGGGCCATAAGCGATAGCCAAACTGCCTTATTACTTGTTTCTAAAGCATTTGCTAATCAATATGAAAAACAAAATCTACCACTAATTATGGAGTTGTGATTATGACTGTACAACAAAAACTAGATGCATTCACCAAGCGTATAAAAGACGACATTGACAACAAGCAACGTCAAGAAGCAAAAGAAATTCAGGAGGCAATTGTAAAAGCAGTCCACAATGCAGAAAGCGAAACACGAAGAATTTCTACTGAACAACTACGCATAGAAGTTGCCAAACTAGAGCGTGAATCCAACAAAAAAATATATGCAACTGCTATCAAAGCGCGGCAAAAAATTTTTGAATTAAAAGAGCAGCTAAAATCAGATTTGCTTTATGAATTAAAAAATCGTCTGAGTGAATTTACTAAAAACCCTCAGTATAAATCATTTTTACAAGATGGCCTAGAATCTATTGAAACAGAGCCATTCAACACAATAATCTTGATGCCTCAAGATACAATATCAACAAAGCTTACTATAAAAACTAGCGAAGAAGATTTTATTGGCGGTTTTAAGCTACTTTCTGCCGATAATCGAATGATGGCAGATTATACCTTACTTACCCGTCTCGGAGAATTATCAGATGAAGATATTTGGAATTAACGGGCCAATTTTGACCATTGTCGATGGAATGTATCAAATGTCAGAGATTGTGCATATTGGCAAGCATAACATCATTGGCGAGGTTATTTTTTTAAATCAAAATCAAACAATCGTTCAAGCCTTTGAAGATACAGAGGGACTAAGCCCCGGTGATGGGGTGATTGGCAGTGGCCGGCCACTATCAGCAAAACTTGGCCCTGGGCTTTTGGGTAATATTTTCGATGGAATCCAACGGCCACTCAGGGATGATAATGATAAAAGCTGGCATGTTAAAATGCGTATTTGGGATGGTTATACAATAAGCCCAGGTTCACTTATTGCCGAAATTCAAGAAACACCAGCAATTGTACATAAAATTATCTGTCCTCCCGAGGTATTTGGTAGGGTTACATCTGTTGTGCCTGACGGAGAGTACGGTACTTCCGATACTCTTGCAATGGTAGGCAAGATCAAAATTACCATGCAGCAATTATGGCCTGTACGCATCCCGCGCCCATATGCTTTACGCAAAAATCCGCATCAGCCTTTAATCACAGGAACTAGGATAATCGACACATTCTTTCCAATAGCAAAGGGCGGAACAGCGGCTATCCCAGGTGGTTTTGGAACAGGTAAAACCATCACCCAACATCAGCTTGCCAAATGGTCTGACGCAGATATTATCGTGTACATAGGTTGTGGAGAGCGCGGTAACGAAATGACAGAAGTGCTGGAGGATTTTTCAAAACTAACCGACCCACGCACCGGGCATTCTCTGATGGACAGAACCGTGCTCATTGCAAATACATCCAACATGCCCGTAGCTGCAAGGGAGGCCAGCATCTACACAGGCCTAACCATAGCAGAATACTACCGAGATATGGGTTACCATGTAGCCGTGATGGCAGATTCAACCTCTCGCTGGGCGGAAGCCTTACGGGAATTATCTGGCCGACTAGAAGAAATGCCGGCAGAGGAAGGCTATCCCGCATACTTAGCTTCTCAACTAGCAAGCTTTTATGAACGCGCCGGACATATAGAAACCCTAGGCGGCTTAGATGGCTCTGTGACAATAGTCGGAGCAGTTTCCCCTCAAGGAGCAGATTTTTCTGAACCTGTAACCCAACACACTAAACGTTTTGTGCGCTGCTTTTGGGCATTAGACAGAGCCTTGGCCTACGAACGACACTTCCCGGCAATCAACTGGCTAGCAAGCTATAGTGCCTACAGCACAGAGCTTGCACCATGGTACGCACAAAATCTAGGCCAGGATTTTGAGAAGTATCGGGATGCAATGTACCGCATTTTATACGAAGAAAGCCGCCTTCAAGAAATCGCAAAACTAAGCGGAGCAGACTCACTCCCGAACGAACAACGTCAAATTCTAGATAAGGCACGTACCATACGGCAAAATTATCTTCAACAAAACGCATATATGCCGGATGATGCATATACGCCTTTGGATAGGCAATTAGAAATGATGAAAGGATTAATCGCATGCAGTACACAGGACTATCTTCTATCCGAGGCTCTTTAGCAGTCATAGATGGGGTATTTAAGCCAACAAATGGAGAAATCGCCAAAATAGAGCCAGGCGGCAAAACAGGGCGTATAGTCAAAATTGATGGCAGCCGAGTTGTGCTGCAAATTTTTGAAGGTACTAAAAACATGTCGCTGGAAAACACGAGTACTAAATTCACAGGCTACCCATTAGAAATTAAGCTTTCGCCTGATATTTTAGGACGTGTTTTCGACGGCCTAGGCAGGCCAATAGACGGCTTAGGCCCTATCCAATCTAAGTTAAGCCGTAACATAAACGGCTCAGCAATAAATCCAGTGGCGCGAGAGTACCCCCGTTCGTACATTCAAACAGGAATTTCTGCAATAGACGGCCTAATGACCTTAATACGAGGGCAAAAGCTGCCAATATTTTCTGGAGACGGCTTGCCCCATGATAAACTTGCCGCGCAAATTTTGCGTCAAGCCAGCGTGGTCGGGGAGGATTTTGCCATAGTATTCGCCGCTATGGGCGTTCAGCACGATGTAGCAGCCTATTTTCGCCATTGTTTAGAAGAAAGCAGCGGAGGCCTGGTAATGTTTCTAAACTTAGCTAACGACCCTGTAGTAGAACGTATAGCAACCCCAAAAGCCGCCTTAACTGCCGCAGAATACCTAGCATACGATTTAGGCAAACATGTATTAGTAATCCTAACAGACATGACAGCATTTGCCGAATCCCTGCGAGAAATCTCATCATCCCAAGGCGAGATCCCTAGTCGCAAAGGCTACCCTGGGTATCTGTACTCGGAACTTTCCTCAATTTTTGAACGAGCCGGAATAATCCGAGGCCGCCCCGGCTCCCTTACCCAAATCCCCATCATATCTATGCCAGGTGATGATATCACGCACCCCATACCAGATTTAACCGGCTTTATTACTGAAGGGCAGATTGTATTAGATAGAGGCTTGTTTCAGCAAGGAATCTACCCACCCATCAAAATTTTACCTTCTCTATCCCGCCTAATGAAAGATAGCATCGGCGAAGGCTACACCAGGTACGACCACCCAGATTTAGCCAACCAACTATTTGCCTCCTATGCACGAGTAGAGGAAGTAAAAGCCCTATCCCAAGTCATTGGAGAAGATGAACTGAGCGAAGTTGATCAAAAATATATCCGATACGGCAAAGCCTTTGAAGAAAAATTTTTAAAGCAGTCTGAATACGATAAACGATCAATAGACGAAACCTTAGATTTGGCCTGGGATCTAATCAAAATTTTACCAGAATCTGAGCTAAGCCGCATAAGCCCGGAGGTATTAGAAAATGCAAAACGAGCTTCCCACAAAAAGTAATTTAATAAAAATCAAACAATCATTAGCCCTTGCTCAGCAGGGGTATTTTTTGCTGGATCAAAAACGAAAAGTGCTAATTCAAGAAAACAAGATTGTACAAGATAGAATAACAACCTTGCGCAAACAATTAGAAGAAGCACAAGCAAAAGCAAACAAGGCTTTTATTTACGCAACAATCACAATGGATCGCAAGCAAATAGAAACAATCGCAAAAACAATCCCTCTAGAAAATAGCCTGCAATTGACCCAACAAAAATTAATGGGCGTAGAAATATCTACAATCCATTACAAAAACGAACAAAACTTGCACTATAGCCTAATGAATACTACAATAGCCTTAGACGAGGCTTATACTCAGCTGCTGGCATTTAAAAAACTAGTAATCGAAGTAAGTGTAGCAGAAAACACAGCCAAACGTTTGGAAGAAGCCATCCAAAAAACACAAAAGCGCGCCAATGCCCTAGAGCATATATTAATTCCGCGATACAAGACGAATTTACAATTTATCCAAGATGTGTTGGAAGAGCGAGAGAGGGATGGCTTTGTTCGGCTAAAGACAATCAAACATAGGGGGAACCAAGATGAGTAATTACCATAAACGCCTAATGCAGGCTATGAAATACGAGTATCCAGACGAAATCCCAACAACATGCTGGGTACTGCCCGCCGCATGGATAAAATACGGTGAAAATCTAGTAAAAATCGCAAATGAATATCCTGATTTTATTGAAAACATCCCAGATCTAAACAACATCCCAATTCCACCAACCTATCAATTGGGAGAACATGTAGACGAGTGGGGCTGCGTATGGAGCAATGTAGATGAAGGGATGGAAGCTATAGTAACAAGCCACCCCTTGCCTAAAAGAGAGGACATCCACAGTTTAGAAATCCCAAAAAAACGCGACGGTCGCTTTCCTCATGGCTTTATGTATCTGCGCCTACTAGACCTACGCGGTTTTGAAGAAGCCATGATAGACTTTGCCGAAGAATGCAAAGAATTACAAATTTTAATAGATAAAGTAACAGAGTATAACTGCCATCAAGTAGATTTTATGTTACCTAAATGGAACAAAGGCCATTTAGTAACCTTCGCAGATGATTTAGGAACACAACGAGGCTTAGCTATCGGCGCAAAAAAATGGCGTAAATACCTAAAACCTGCATTCAGCAAAATCTACACTCCGGTAAAAGCAAAAGGCTGTTATATATACATGCACACAGATGGCCACATTTTAGATATCATGGAAGATTTAGTAGCATGCGGTGTAGACATAATTAACCCTCAAAGCCGCGCCAACGGCATAGAAAACCTAGCCCGTATCTGCAAAGGAAAAATCCCCATAGAACTAGATTTAGACCGCCAGCTATTCCCCATAGCTACGCCAAATGAGATTGCAAGCCACGTGCAAGAAGCTGTAGAAACTTTGTATCTGCCAGAAGGCGGTCTATCGCTTAAAATGGAGATTAATCATGACATCCCATTAGAGAATGTTGTTGCACTTTTTGATGCTGTTAGGGAATATCGGAACTACACTAAATAAAAAATGCAAACAGCAATCTGTCGCCCACAGATAATTGACACATCCGCGGGCGGCAGGTTGCCGCCCTATACATTGCAAACATATTAAAGAGTAAGCGCTTACAATTCGTATTTATCCAGCTTATTGCTATTCAACACAATATTCAAATTACCATTTCGTGTCCGTATTTCATTTAAAAACGACTGTGTTTCAGAAATATCTTTAAGTTTTAATAAATACTTTAATTCGTACATACTACCCATTTGCGTTGTTTTTACAGATTGTAGTTCTACACTATCAGTATATTTAGCAAATATATCATCAAAAACACCTTGGAAATTTAGATTTTCAGGTATCTTTATCCGTACAATATGAGAACTTTCCTCTTCTTTTCCATAATTGAAAAAAGTAAGCAGTAGACTAGCACTGCCAATACACGCTAAGAATATAAGTGCATAAAACAAATACCCTAAGCCTGTCACAAAACCCAAAGCCATTGCTAAAAATAAATGAGCTATATCACGAGCATTACCAGCTATAGAGCGAAACCTGATTAAACTAAATGCACCTGCTACCGCTATGCCTACACCTATATTTTCGCTTGCAAAAAATATTATTATTTGCACCATAGCCGGCAAAAGAACCAAAGTTTTAGACAAACTATGACTATATTCACTTCTATATCGATATGCATAGGCTACAGCTAGTCCAAATATCAAAGATACGACAGTGGAAATCACCACAGCAATTATAGGCGGAAAGTCATACAGTACGCTTCTTCCAAGCATTTCAAGCATTATTAATCACTAGCCTTTCAGATTTTTCTTTATTTTTCGAGTAAAAACAACCCTGAATCTATTATACCAGAAAATGTGTGGCAATGATAGGCAAAAAAAATTTGTGACGCCAATTATTTAAATATTATGTATTAGCAGTTTCATTTCACTGTTATGATTTTTTGAATTTCTCTCTTGTGCATATCTCATGGGGCATTACTCATCAATAAACCGCCTTGAAAATATCAAGACGGTTTTTAATCGTTTGTACATTTAATGTGCAGCAATTTCCTTGTAAATTATCATTTAGGATTGCATGTAAAATCTGTTTGAACATCTATCGCTACATATAATATATAAACCGATAATTAAATTTTTTGTAGAAATATCCACCTAAAGATATTGCTACAATTGCGTATAAAGCACAAATTAGATGTATATGCCATGCCGGGGTTACTCCATGCAATACTACTAAACGAAAATAGTGGATATGGGCGAATACAGGATTCAATAGAAATAGGCGTTGAATTGTCAAAGAGAAAGTACTGATATCATAAAAAATAGCAGAAAGCCACATAAGCAACATTGTAAAAATATCATATAGATATTGGATATCTTTAAAAAACACGAATAATGCCGATAAAATCAGTCCTACTCCGATATTAAAAATTGTTAACGTAATTAAGGGATAAATGAGCAATATAAAACGGGGATGTAAAGGAATCCCATCTATTATGACGAATAAAAAATAAACAAATAAAATTAAACCAAAGTTCACCAAAGTAGAAATATTTTTTGAAAGTAAAAACAAATATTTAGGAACTCTTATTTTTGTAAAAATTCCACTATTAGCCATTAACGATTGCATTCCTTGACCAGTAGAGTCTTTAAAATACACAAACAACATCTTTCCGGAGAAAACATAAACCACAAAATGCGGTATATCTCTTCCGAAAAAATGCGTAAAAACTAATACAATAACAGCAAGTTGCATCATTGGCCCAAGTACACTCCATAGGATGCCTAATGCTGTACGTTTATAGCGTTTTTTGAAATCTCGTTTTACTAGCTCTTCGAATAAAAAGCTGTATTGTTGCCAGCGATTAATTGCAATTGCTTTTAATGGCATCTGATATCTCCTGTATAACATTTTTTCCCTGTAATTTGTTTACTTATGGTTTGTCTTGTATCCAATCATCTTAATAACCTGGTTGACTCTGATGGATTTGTTTGAGCTTATAAGTGATTCCTACTTAGTATTTACTTATCTGAAAAATATATTTCTTTAGCCATAAGGAGGTCATCAACACAGTCAACTTCCGTCCATCCATAATCTGCAATATCCTTATAATATAACTCGAACCCATGCATGAATATCATCTGTACAAGTGTATTTTCAAAATATTGGTCGTACATTTCATGTGAAATCATGCTCTCTACTTCAAGTTTAAGAAGTCGTGATGAAATTGAATCTAGTTTTGCTAAACAAGCGTACTCACCAAAAAATGATGTTAGTTGCTTACTCATCACTAAGATTTTATCTTCTTTAACCTGAACGTTATAATCGCCGGCATCATTACACGAACTATCAATTAAAACACATGGCTTATTTGTTGGCACACAGATAATATCTTTCATAACTTTATCTTCGAATACCACATCACCATTAATAATAACAACATTATCTCTGTTTAGATAATCTCGTGCGAACCAAAGCGAAGCTACGGAGTTTGTAACTGCATAAAATGGATTATTTATAAATATCGTGTTTTCCTTCGATAGTTCCTTTTCTATGTGGTCAGACATAAACCCTGTTACAACCACTACTTCAGCTTTGGCATCATTTTTTCGTATTGATCTTACTAGATGCTGTAAAACAGTTGTATCCTCATCTAATCTATATAAAGACTTGGGATTTTTTAATGTTAAAGGATGTAATCTAGTTCCCAAACCTGCTACAAGAATAATATAAGTCATTATTACATTTCATCTCCTTTTATTTTATATAAATTACAAGCAATTTCGCTATATTTTGTAGCATAGCCATGCCATAGCCCTTTTAAATACCCTATTACCTGACCATGGGCTTCTTTATACATTGTCCAATGCATATAGAAGAAACCCGTTATTGCAATATAAGCATAAAAATGGCAACGTTCTTCAATTGTAGGCTCTTTTCCAAAATAAATAAATAATATCTGATCAACTTCTTTTTCCGTATGATTGCCTCCACAAATATAAGTGCCAATATCAAACCCTGGATCAGAATAACCAGAATACTCCCAGTCGATTAAATGAATTTCTTTATCATTAATAAGAAAATTCTCATCTCGGCAATCCCCATGGGACAAACATTTGCGAATACTGTCTGACTTAGTTTTTTCATATAATTTATAGCATCTTTCTTTAATGATATCAAAATTATCAAACAAACCTGATTTGACACCATACTTTTCAATTGGCGTCAAATCCTTGATCGCTTCTGCCTTTTCAATAACATCAAACTCCCAGCGCACTTTTACAGATGTATCGTGTAATCGACGAATAAGCCGAATAGCTCTTACAACATCATTTAGGTCATGGTAATCAAATTTTCTAGCGTTAATAAAACGAGAAATGCGCCATCCATGTCGGGCACTCATTGCAACTAAAGTTGTATCAACGCCAATATCATCTACAAACGTCTGTACAAGGGATTCTCTTCCACGATCAATAAGATCGTCAGAACCTAAGCCTGGGTGCCGATATACATACTTACCACCATTATATTCAAAGGATAAAATAACATTGCTCAAGCCTTTTTGTAAAGGTTCAATGTTATATATTTCATCTGGAGTACAGATAAAGACATCGCAAATAGTTTTTATAATTGTTTCATAACCACTTTGTGTGAGAACACCACCAGTAGTTTGAATAGTCGTTGCATTTTGAAAAATATTCACTTCAGATCACCTTTTTCCTCAGAATGAATTATTTCTTTCCTTCCAGCTGGCTAATAATATACTTACCGCTCGCTTCACCATTGCGCCCAGGATAATAAAGGTATTGTTCTACTGTCTGCTTGATCCCATCCTTATATGAATCTTTAGCTAGCAATACATCCTGCACTATCTCACCAATTTCCCTAATATCCTTAAGATCAACAGAAACCCCAACAACATCACGCAGCTTTATATCTAATGGCTCTATGCCATACTGTTGATAATTTTGGTTCATTAACTTCATAGGTGTGTTAACAAAAACACATGGTTTTAAGGTGCAATATGCAAATTCATAAGATATATTAGACCAATCAGTAATCAACAAGTCCGACATGAATATAGACTCGTTACCTGCAAAATCCAACTCAAATACAATTGAACCTTCATTCACTTGCTCAGAAAAGCGTTCTGTAAGAGTATTTATTCGCTCCGGAAACAAACGTATATACTGAGGATGAGGACGCACGATAATCTCATATCCCCGTCCTAGAAGCGACTCTAATATGGGGTCAATACATAAATCAAGTATATTATCCACTTGCCATGAAGGTGCAATCAAAATCCGTGGCCTCTCATTTGTATGGAATTGCATACTGGCGTATGACTCAACAAGTTGATCATAAAGCCCGTAACCCGCTTTAATGAGTTTTCTCTTGGGAAGGTTTGCCATTTCTTCACGGCGTCGAATTTCTGTCACGTGATGAGGGCCTACACAAAGCAACGTGTCAAAATGATCTAGGGCTTTTTCTCTGTACACAAGACTCGTACTGGCCAGGCCATGGAAAGCATAAATATACTCAATATCATCTCTAACGACTGACCGCTTCATATGGAAATTTTGCAAATCAGGTACTGTAGTCACAAATATATCTGTATCCATCCGCAACATAAGCGTTATGGCCTTTTGCTGGCTTACATAATACGGAATAAGCTGTGGGATTTGTTGGTTAAAAATCGCATCATTTGGGTCATGTGTTAAGTAATGAATCACTATTTCAGAGTGTTCTTTTAAATAATCAATAATCGATTTATAAAATTTATGCTGTCCACCTGATATCGCATAGAAAACAACTCTCTTTTTTGCTTTGCGAAAAGCAGTAACATCAGTATTCTCTCGTATTTTTAACTCTTTATTACGCTGACGTTCTTCTTTTAATTGCGCTGGTGTTTTACGATTTTCTTGTAAATGCACTAAAGCGTCTGTAGCCAACTTCGTTGGAGGGTATAATAAATTCAAAACCAGTACTACACCTATAGCTACAAAATTTCCAACTGTCCAATACAGCCCCACTCCTACTGGCAAGGCAAAAGCAAAATATAAAGACAGTCCTACTGTAAAAATCGTAAGGCCAAGATTTGTACGTGCGCTTTGGCTTAATGCTCCTGGGCTTATTTTGTTTTGCACTAGGCAAAAAGATAGCGCTGCAATCCCAGAAAACAATATAATTAATAATTCTGGTGAAAGGTTAGCAAAAGATGGCGTTGTCGCCATGTTTAAACCCAAGAAATACATCTCAGTCTCTTGTAACAAGAGCAATATGCTATCACCATCAGTAAAGCCTGATAATGTAGCTTGAAATACATAAATATTTTCTGGATGCTGGAAAGCCTCTAGCACCAACACCTGTTCAGCAAACGCTCCTTGTATATCATGTAATCCACGCACGGTTTGTACAAGCGCATATATTACCTCTGAGTCTAAGCGTAGCATATGTTGTAAAGGATGATACATAACTTGTAACATACCCATTATAAGTAAGAGTTGTACCAGCAATGGTACAACCCCCAACAAAGGACTATAACGCTCTTTTGTAAAAAGGTCGTATTGAGCTTCGTTTAAGCCATTTTTATCTTCAGCATAACGTTGTTTTATTACGTGTAATGCTGGCTGTAATTGTAATAATCGTATAGAGTTTCTGTGGGCTAGTATCATTACAGGAAACAACACAAGTTTAACTATAACAGCAAATGCTATAATTGCTAAACCATAGCTTCCTAATAATCGATATGCGAAATAAATTATATATCCTAATGGCGTGCCTAGTATTGTGTTTATAAAATCCAATGGCGATGCCGCCTTTCATTTGAAAAATGGTTGAGGTTAATCCTAATCGTCTAGTACATCAACGGCATCATCTTCATTTTCATTTGTTGACGTAAATTGATTCTCAATGGGCTGGGTTTCTGATTTACTTCTGGAAAATAGCTGACTGAGTTTTTTTCTTAATGAAAATAATATTGCACCGCCTACAGCTATTAGTACTACTACTACTTGAACTAACATACCTCCAAAACCGGGATCTAAATACATACATTCACTTCCTGTTCTTTTTATTTTTTTGACTTTCATTCTTGCTTCTACTATCTTCCAAACTACGCCAAATTCTTACAATCCATGGCACAATGGCAGGTAACATAATAGCCGTTATTAAAGAAAATGTAAAGTACCAGAAAACAAAAGCTACTGATGTGATATGGCTAATTGCGTCTACTTCTGCTGTAAAAGAAATAGTCCGTTCGGGATATGTAAAAAGCAAAATCCCATATACAATCATATGGATTAGAAACGAATAGATTCCATAATCACAAATCATTAATCTATAATCTTCTTGTTTGATTTCTCTTTTGCTCCATAGTATTCGTAATGCAATTAGTCCTGGAGCTAACATTAAAATTAACGTTAACAAAAACATAATTAATTCTCCCTTCAGCTTATATATTATGGTAACAAGGTGTAATTTTCTCCTACAAAACGGTTTATCAATTCACGGGATATGTTGAGCGGGGCTATGGGTGTATCTAATCCGCCATATTTCGGTGGAATACGTATAGCACTGAACACTGAATGAATTAACTCTAAAACTTGCTCCATATTATAACCCTGATCCAGCAAATACAACTGAGTTCTATATCTATGAAACCCATGATCAGCTTGTAAAACTATTACAGTGTTTGGATTTCTCTCAATAGCAACATCCACTAAGTAAAGCATCCTTTTTGCTGCTTCCTCAAAAGCCAACGGGTATACGTGAATAGCTGTCGGGTCTCCTCTACTCGCGTAAGGATCATGTCGCCAAACATGGTTCATATGAGTGTATAAAAGTTCTTTCCAAAGGAAATGTGGTGACTCATCATAGTTATAACTTGGCTGATTAATTTCGATTGCTACACGCTCGGTTATTGGAGGAATATTTAATGGCGTTGTTTTGTTAAGCAATTCTGGCAAATCTCCCACATCAGCTAGAAAACGATACCATGCGTTAGCTACATAGGCATAGACACCTGTAATATGTTCAAAAGACTGAGGCATTACCCCCCCCCCAACCTGTTCCACCTATAATCTCTATCCTATAACCTCTCGATATAAGAGCTAAAAGTAGCTCGTAATAAGGTACAATATCTTCAACAAAAACAAGCCCCACCTCTGCCAACGCATCTATCAAATTTCCAATACGTGGATTTCTTAATTCGGTACTATATCTTTCCAATACATCTCCCCAAAAGCTGTCGTAAAATGCTGGAGAATACAATGCAGTAAGTGCAGAAAATGTACCTGCTGCATTTAGTTCTGCATTTTGGTATATTACAAAACCTCTCTCCCTAAGTTCTTCTCGTAAATACTCTTGTGATTCTCCCCAAAACCATTCTACAGTTTCAAGACTCATCATTCCATCTAAGTGTAACCACATAATATCCGGAGCTGGTAATGTGGAATCAATAAAAAAATCTTTTTTCATATAGAATTGTTTTGGATGTTCTTCTGAAAATGTTAATTCATTTCTTGTTCGTAAAAATATTTCATGATTAATAGCTGGAATAAAGTTAAACACAAACAGTACTATCAAACTTATTGCGAGAATATTAAAAGCAGGACGCATTTTAATAAATGGAGGTTTGTATCTCCGAAAAAGCCAAATCAAAAAAACAAAACTTGCTCCTAGCAATACCATAAATCCTATAGATGTTAAAGCATCAAAATAGCGCAAAGCAATGCTAAAAGACGCTTCAAAAAGCCAAAATAAAAGCCAAAATAAAACAGAAAGAACTAGTGCTCCTTCTATGCTATTAATAATACGCTTTATAATCTCAAATTGTAAAACCCCTGTTACGGCTAAAACACCTGCTAAAATTAGTATGTATATAAACACTATTTGATTTTCCGCATGATTACGATTATATAAATCTAATAGCAATATACTAGGCATTAAAAAAGCTGCAAGGTAATACAAAATATTATCAATTCTAAAGCTAGATATTATTTTTTTATTTTTTTTAGTCATAATACGTCCCTTCTTTTATATCAATTGCTACGCTCTCCAATAAATTTAACAGTAATTTGGTGGTAAAATCTTACAATAAAGAATAATCCTATAAAACCAAGTATACTAAGGAAAATTCCCAGTCTCATGCCTGGTGTACGATATCTTAATTCAATCTCATGATGGCCTGCAGGTAAATCCAAAGCCATAAAGGCTATGTTTGCCTGTAAAACTTCTACTTGTTTACCATTAACATATGCTCGCCAACCACTACTAAAAGGGATAGAAAAAAAGAGGTAACGAGGGCTAGTAAGTGTAATATCACCTGTTATCCGATTAGTTAAGCCAGGAAGTCCTCCTTCTCGTGTGTGCAAATTAAGATTTTGCAAATAGTACACAGATAATTCTTCTACTTGATTTTGAAAATTATGTTTAGGCAACGCAAAAACCTCTATGTTCTGTAAATAAAATGTACCAGTATTACCAAAGGTAAGTGTGACACTAGTTTGAGATGATTCGCTAAAACCCAAATGTACTGTATAATTTTCATGATTTATAGGAGAGAAGCTCCAACTTCGCCAAGATACCTTAGGTTGGTTTAAATGCACAACATCACCACTATATGTGACCGTCAAATTACCTCTGTTCGATCCAAAACCTGATAACCGTACATAAATTTCTGAATACACCAAGCCTTCAAAGGTAAGAGTAAGCTCACCACCTCTTCTATGTACATGCAACAATCCTTCTTCCCATGTTACGTTTTGGGTGTCCTCGATAGTAAAAGGTAGAGAAGTAGTCAACAAATTTGGTAAAATTTCATTTGTTGATTTATTTAAAACGACATGTGACAATAAAATTTCTTGTCGACTTACAGTATCTAACTTCCTAAAAATATATTCGGAAATTGATTGACTATATGTAAATCCAAAAGGTAAATAATTCATATTGATAAAAACAGTAATATTAGGATCAATATCTTTTACATTATTCAACTCTAAATGCCCGTAAGGGGGACGAATATAGTTTAAAACACGAGGATCAGTTACTATAAAATATCTGGTCGAAGTAAGAGCATTTAATATACTCTGTTCATTAAACCCTCTTATCCTAAATGCCATAGAATATTGAGAATTCAATTCAAGTAAACTTCGTAATGCTGAATCATTAGGATTTTGTATGCTCCAAAAAGAGGAAATACTGAAATAATCTCTGACAATAGCAGCATTATGCTGAGCTCTCCAAGAGCGATGTGACAAGCTTAATCTTCTGAATGTATCTCCTGAATATCTTAAATCTATTGGAATATGCCAAAAATGATTTTCCGCTTCTCCTTTCACTACATATTGTGCTGAGCTCCTCCCTCCTTCTATGCCTAAAACCTGATGAACGTTTGCTGAGATATTAACTGCAATTAATAAGAAAAAAATAGTTGTCTTAATTTTACATGACGTGTCACTGATAGGAGTGTAGCACAATACTCCAAGTGTTAGTGACATCATTGCAAAAGCTAATATGAAATGCTGTGTAAAATCAAATATGAACACAGCTACATAACCATAAAACAAAGTTAGCAGAAAACACGCAATGAACATTTTCTCTTTCATCTCAAAAATATAAGGCATCAATTTTACTATCACGAAAGAACAATAGAACGCAAATATAAACATCCATCTAGCAGATGCATATGAAAAACCGTTCATCAACACATCACCCGCTGGCACTAAATAAATAAAAAGGAGTATGGCAAAGATGCCCAAAACATGCCACTTGTCATGATTTAAATCTTTATTATTCACAAACACCAAACCCAAAAGTGCAAATAATAAAATAGCAGGATATACTACACGACTTGTTGCAGCTACATTACTGGCTATAGAGTTCATGAAAAGGTATAAATATTCGGGTGCAGTACGTATCCAAAAGTTGTCAATATTGATATGCCCCACTCTTGAATCCGTCAAGAGGAAATAAAGTTGAGGCAATAGAATAAAAGAACTTATAAAAAGAGCTATCATAAAAGAAATAAATAAAATAAAACCCAATTGTATAAGTTTAATAAAATATCTTTTAGAATATAATCTATGTATTCGTATTAATATATAAGGAAAGAAAAAAATACTTATTTTGTACAAAAAATAATAACTATTTATTGTTAACAAGGCAACAGAAATTATAAACAAAATAGGTCTTTCCCCAGCCAATATTTTTTCTAATCCTAATATAATGACAGGTAAGTAAAATAGCGGTATCAAAAAAAAGTGATGAGAGATTGCAAGAAAAACCCACCCGCTAAAAACATAGGAAATAGCGCCTAAGGGCGCATAATGTTTTAATTTCATATAGCCGCAAAAATATACAAATGCAATACCGGCTAAATACAAACGTGCGATGACAATAAAATTATAAAGTTGTTCGGTATAACGACTAGGGACAAAAACATTAAGCAAAAATAAAATATCTAAATTAGGAGTATGCATTGTTTGAAAAACATCCATCCCCAAAGCTAAACTAAAATCCCAAGTTGGAAAACTAAAATTTCCAGAAAAGAAATGAAGTATCCATTCTCTAAAAAGACGCCCGCTGTAATGCATACCCGGAAAATAAGTACCCAGACCATCTGTTTGCCAGATAAATGTACGAGACTCTGAATAAAAAGAATAAAATCCAAACACAGACACAAACATAAACATAAAACTATATTGGACATACACATTATTAAACACAACAAAGAAAAGTTTAATGATTTTTTTTGTTTTATTATTCAAAGAAACATTAATCAATTATCTCTTCCCTTTCACATTTCTATGCATCAAGCTATAATTATTAAACATTTGTACTGAGATCAACTCTAAGCAACTCATACTGAAGATAGTAACTCCTCCCATCTCTTAACTATATTCTCTATATCAAACTCTTTAGCCTTAATTATAGCAGCTTCGCCCATTTTTTTTCTCAAAGACTCATCGTTAGCTAGTTTTAACATAGCAGCAGCATATTTTTTTATATTAAACTTCTGTACAATTACTCCATTTTCTCCAGTGTCAATCATTAAATCCATAGGTGTTATATCAAAAGCAATTACTGGTAACCCAAATTCAAGAGCCTCTGGAACAACAAGACCCCAACCCTCATACCTAGATGACATTAAATATACTGAAGATTCCAGATAGTACTTCTCCATATTATCAACAAATCCAACAAGCCGAACCCTATCTTGAATTTTATTTTCCCATACTTTTTTAATAGTACGCATCCTCTGTTTTCCATCACCTGCAATAATCAACGTCCATTCGTTATTATACTTGCAAAACAACTTAAATGCATCAATTAAGAGATCAACACCTTTTTGCCGTGAAAATCTTCCAGCCATAAAAAATTGCTTTTGACTTAAATCGGTCTTTGTTATGGCTTTTAAGGTTAAAGCATTGTAAATATATTCTGCATCAATACCTAGTTTTTCTTTATATTTATCTGCATCATACGGATTTAACATAACGAAAGCATTCAAATTTGGGATATATTTTTTCAACAACTCTTCTTTATTTCGGAATACAGCATATTTACCACTTACATATGATCCATAACTATTATGCTGCCAGCCAATAGTTTTTGTTTCAGGTTTTAAACGATCTGCAAACAAAGCCAACCAGATTATTTCATGTCCGGATGCAATAATAACGTCATATTGTTTGTTTTTAAAAAAGTCTGTAAAATTATCTATTAAATACCCCGGGTAAAATGCCTCCTTCATAATTTCTACTCTTCCTTGTGCATTAAAAAAACTAGTTTTATTATTCACAACTCTAACCAAAGAACGTAACAAAGAAGTAAATCCCTTTTTTGATGGTTTATATATGTACTTGGATTCAGGCATGCTAATAATTTCAATGTTATCATCATAAAAATCATAATTTTTTATTATATTGCGTTCTGTTACTACCAAGGATACATCATATTTTTTTGATAACTCGTTTGCTATCAGCGCTACAATTTTATTTGTTCCCCAATTTCTGTGATATGCGTTGCCAATCCAAAAACAAATTTTCATTGTATATACCCATACCCTTTCATTTAATGCTTTTGTTAAAACGTAAGTGTTTCAAGCAGCTTTTCTCTTAGAATTGTTGACGATGTACTTTGTGTATAAGGAAGGTAGACAAGTTCTACTCCTAACGCCTCCATCTCAATCTTTGTTTTATCCCATCTGGAATTGCCAATCCAATCACTACCAATAAATAATTTATTAAAACGCAATCTTTCCCAATAAGGTTTTTTTTCGAGCGATTCTACAATAATTGTTTTATCCACATATTTTATAGACTGAACAATTTTCATTCTTTCTTCTAAAGTAACAATTACAGATTTGTTTTTATATGACTCAACTAATTTATCGGAATTTACTCCAACAATTAAAAAATCACAACGTCTTTTTGCTCTTTCTAACAAATTAAGATGTCCAATATGAAACATATCAAACGTCCCTGCAGTATATCCTATAATACTGTTAGCCTCCATCATTGCCTCCTCTATTTGAAAAAATAACTAATAATTCGCTCACTATAATTATCTGTTTTATTATGCATAATCTCTATTGCATTTTTCCTCACATCAAAATAATTGTCGTTATTTGTCGCAATATGCAAAATAAATTTCTTTAAATCATCAAAATTATAAATGTGCTCCCCAGGCATGTATAATAACGGATCATCAAAAACGAAACCTCTTGTTTTCCTGTAGTCTTCAATATCCGTCACTACATAAGCAATAGGCTTATCTAACAACAAGTAATCAACCGAAACTGATGAAAAATCCGAAATTAGTGCATCTGTGTGTGGAAGCAATTCATATAGGTCAATCTCATTTTCTTCAAAGTTATCGTTAGTTAATACGACAATACTCTTTAAATCTTTAAAATGCTTTTCTAACGGAACTCTCTTAGCTTCTAGTCGATGTCTTTTAATAAGAATCTTAATATTGTTTTCGAAGCAAAACTTGTCCAAGTCTTGCAAATGTTGTAATTTTTCTAAAATTGGAATTCCAGATATTATGTATGGCAATGGATTCTGATACGAGAGTAGGTCGTCATCCCCAACGAAAGTCGGTAACCATATAATAATTTTCTGACTATCATTCTCAAGTAAATCTAAATTTACAAAAAAATTATTAACTTTAATTGAGGAGTCTATTTTAAAAGTATCATATCTTGGATAGCCTAAAGGGATAATTTTTGTCGGTTCACATTCAAAGAACTCTGCTTTTGATTTTACAAATAACTCTCCGGGTACAATCATAAAGTCAAATAAATCCGGTAATCTAATTCCAGATTTCGGTTCTTTTCGTGCTTTGTATCCTGAGCCATGCCAAAGATTAATGATAATTTGATTTGGGTTTTTGTACCCAGCCCAATTAAAAGAGTGAGTATAAAATACATATTTCGCTTTATAAGCGTAATAAAAAGCACCTATTGTATAAATATGTTTAAACCTACTTTTTTGTAGATAAGTTTGGCTCACAGTTATTAAATTTTTTCGATTTTCTATTTTTATTTTATTATTTACAATCCATACTACTTTATAATTTGTATTGTTTAAAATATAATCACTTAAAACCTTAGCATTGTCAGAGTAAGATGGCGAATCAAAAAGTACTAAATTATCATCTACTGACTTTGCAAAATAACGCGCCATTTTCGGAACAAAATAAAAATAAACTTTTTTGACTATCACAAAAAAAAGGATATATATAGCACGAAATATTCCTTTTCTTCTTATAAGTGACATGACTTTATTAATATAAGCGAACATCTGTTATTCCAACTTTCTGCCAGTATATATTGTATTGCCACCAATGATTCTCAAACATTTTTTACAAAGATGCCAAAAACAAGAGGCTAATTTCGCATTAATTAAAATAGCTGCACTCCGCAGCTTCATCTTAAAACAAACTTGCCTCGATAAAAAATATATAAACCAGTACCTTAAAGCATCTCTACGAAGTCTCTTTAAGTACATATCATTTTTACAGCTCTGTCCTGCCTTATACAATAACCCAATCGCATAATGCGTATACTGAACCTGCACTAACTGCTTTAAACTCTCTGAAGCCCCTCCAACCAACTCAACAACATATCTACGAGCTCCTAATCCAGTGAGCCTCTTTTCATCAAAAATACTAACAGAACTATTTTCTCTTATTTCATAATGATAGAGAGGTAAGTTCACATAAATTATACCATTTATATTACTAAACACCTGCGTAGAAAAAAGCAAATCCTCACAAGCATGTATTGTCTTATCAAAACGTATTCTCATACCTTCAATCAACTTGTAGCTAAACAACTTATTCCAAATATATCCTTCATAATATCTATTACTCAACATATACTCAAGCGCTTGCTCTTTACCAAGCACCTTAGGTATCTCTTCAAAAACCCGCTCTTCCATCCAACCATTAAGATGATATTTAACAAACCCACAAACGGCTACCAACTTACCACTATTAACAGCAGCCTTCAACAACATCTCAAACATCTCAGGCTCTATCCAATCATCCGAATCTACAAAACCTATCCACTCGCCACTAACAACATCCAATCCTGCATTACGCGAAGCACTAACACCTTTGTTTTCTTGATGTATTACACGTATACGCTTGTCCTTTTCAGCAAACTCGTCACAAATCGCGCCACTGTTATCTTTAGAACCATCATTAACCAAAATGATTTCTATATTATCATGTGTTTGCTTCAAAATACTATCAATACAACGAGCAAGGTACGCTTCTACATTATACACAGGTACGATTATGCTGATTAAGTCATTCATCAGTAAATCCTCCCGTTGATGATTTGAACATAAGCGTTTGCTTCCCATTATTTAGCCATTTCTTCTGATTATGCTAAACTCTTACAATCCTCCGACACTACAATTTGACATATTTCTTATATCCATATAATTAAACCACAAATTTGGCTTAATTACAAGCATAACTCACTATCTTGCGGATGATTATGATAAAAGCTTACACTTCCTACTATCTGGCCATTTCCTCTACCCGTATAACATATCCATCATGAGGGGGCTTCCTCTCCTTTATCGGCGGCAATTCCATATAATCACCATATAAATGAGTCAAATATGCATCCACATCTTCAAACACAGGAAACTCCCCATCTTCAAATTGCTCAAGTTTATATTTGCGTAACCACTCACTCTTAATCAAAGCCTTGTGCATAGGATAACGATCGCTAATATTTATATGACAATCCACATCTTTATCTTCAAATCGAGCAAAAACTTTATCAGCCCAGCTTAAAATCGTATTTTTTGTAAGTAATTTTGATAGTTGACATATTATCCAAGCAAAAATACGTTTGTAAATAAATTGAATACCTGGACTTTCTCCTACCTTGTTAAGATACGCAATATACAACATCCTCAGATGAATCCACTGTAACTTTCTTAAAAATAAACTATTTGAGGTTTTTACTATCGGAATCACATCCAAAGCCTGCTGACCGTCATACAACAACTGCCCGAAAAACCGCGGATGCAGCAAGTTTGTTTGAGGATGACTCCAAAAAAAATTGTCAGGTAATTCTTTTTGCGAATCTTTAAAAATTTTTAAAAACTTTTTATAATTCACCCAAGTCATACCTACATCTATATCATCATCCCAAGGAATAAAGCCTTTGTGGCGTATAGCTCCTAGCGCTGTACCTGTCATCAAAAAATATTCTATATCATACTTCTTGCATAGCTCGTCCACTGTCGTTAGCGCTTGGTAAGACGCTTGGTGTCTTTTCTCTATATTCTCCATATTTACGCAACCTTCTTATTCTTTTTGCCTGATATAATATCCACGATAAAACTTCAAATGTCCATTTGTTTCTGCACCTCACAGCAATTTTACTTAGTTTAGATGAGGACAAGCTGTATTGAGGAAGTATCGACATGTAACTGTCAAATATCTGTGCTTTTTGCTCATCTGGGTAAGCACGATACTCGTTTATGTACAAAAAAGATTGCCAGACTAACGCGTCGCAGATGCCCGGCCTATCCTCATATTTATTCAATAGCTGCCCAATGCTTTGGTTAAGGTCAACTAAACGGCTATACGGCATATTGTTCATAATTGAGTTTGTTCGTCTTAAATAATAGGCGTAAAAAGGTTCTTTACAAAATGCTATCATTTCCGCACTATCAAGCACTTCTAAAATCCAAGGGACATCTTCAAACAATGTACCACTCTCAAAAAATATTTCTCTTCCCATAATAAAGCGGCGTCTACACACGTATCGCCAAATATTCCAAGAGGATTCAGGCAAATTATTTAATATGTAGGCTACTTGGTCGCCAGTTGGCTTATAGTCATAATTTGGAGATTTTATAAAGCCAGTTTCTGGTGTCCACTTTAGGTAGCGTCCAAAAAGCACATCAGGCATCCCTGCATCCAAGGCAGAAAGTATACTTTCAAAGGCATTGGGGAGTAAGAAATCGTCAGCATCCACAAACATAATATACTCCCCGGTGGCCTCAAATATCCCGGTATTACGTGCATCTCCTGGTCCTGCATTATTCTGTCTAATGAACTTTGCGTCCACACCATGCAAATGTTCCGCACAAACTTCTAAGGATCTATCTGTACTGCCATCGTCTACAACTATCACTTCTAGCCCGTCAAATGTTTGGCGTGCAATGCTTTCCGCCGCCTTAGCTATATACGCTTCCACGTTGTATAACGGAATAATCACACTAAGTTTCTTATCCTTCATACCCTCACCCCCCAACACAATTCGGCATAGTTCTTAAGTCTTTGTATTTAAACATAAAGATAATTTTATTTCAAGTGGGTATAATAGGATTATACTCATATTGGTGAGTTCGTGCAAAGGAGTGAAACTATAATGCTCATCAAGCCTCAAAAAAAAATAAGCGTAATCATCCCCTTGTTTGATGTAGAAAAATACGCTAAAAAAGCAACAAGCAGCATAGCTAGCCAAGCCTTTGATGGTTTAGAAGTCATCCTAATTGACGATGGCAGCAACGATAATTCCTTAGGATGTTTTGCGAGCAATTTGCCCAGGGTTGATGTAATCACAATATCCCAGCAAAATAAAGGGCTAAGTGCTGCCAGAAACGCAGGTATTTTAAAAGCCACGGGTGATTATTTGCTTTTTTTAGATGCTGATGATTTTCTGCTTCCAAATGCAATTTATAATATCTTGGAAGTACTAAATTCCGAAAAACCAGATATTTTATTTGGCAGATATTTAAAATGGAATCCGCACACAGGGTTTAAAAAACCGCCAAAATATGATTATCGGCCACCTAAAGATAGAAAAAAAAGAACTGAGTACATCTTATCAGCTTTACCAGAACCCTCTTGGAATGCTTGGCGATATGTGTGCAAACGTAGTCTCATTTTAGAAAAAAAGCTGTTTTTTGAAGAAGGAATTTTATGCGAAGATGTCCCCTGGAGTTTGCGCCTACTGGAAAGTGTTGATACAATCTCATTCCTACAAACGCCTTTTTATGCATATTATCAGCATCGTCCTGGATCTATTATGAGCAGAGTAGACTCAAAAAGACTAATTGACTTAAATGCGACGATATTCGATTTACTTAACAAATATAAAAGCCGACCAGTGCTTTGCAGTTGTTTAATAAAACAATCGTTTTTGTATATAAATGAGTATTGTAAGTTTAAGAAATATGAACGCAAAGGTGTATTGGAAAGTTATCGAACTGTTTTACCACTGTACAAAAACTCTAACTTAATATTATATCGAATCGTGAGCAAGTGTCACAATTTCATATTGTTTCATGGCTTGTCTTTAGGATTATTTGCAGGCAAAAAAACATTTAAATAAACAAAAACAGCATGTGGTCAATCTGGTTTAAAGACCACATGCTGTTTTGTTAGAAGGATTTAATCGCTAGATGCTGATGCAAATATTTTTCTTTGGTAGCTAAACCACCGCGTATATGACGCTCAGATTTATTAACTTCCAAAGAAAAATATTTGCATCAGCATCTAGCGATTAAA
>Ga0123355_10000650_pt1 | contig 47147 bp, 43 predicted proteins | sample TergutEmb28metaG_3_FD_89872 | JGI IMG/M metagenome (GOLD analysis project Ga0123355, IMG submission 89872) | Embiratermes neotenicus P1 segment gut microbial communities from Petit-Saut dam, French Guiana - Emb289 P1 | ecosystem: Host-associated > Arthropoda: Insects > Digestive system > Gut ...
CATCGGGGATCGTTACGATGATTACATTGTTGCCTAAGCTTACATCGTACTCGTCATCAGGGAGATTTACATCTACCAATACTTCATCGCCGTCAGGGCCGTAGTTTGCATCAACTACGATGTTAGCGAATCGCCAAACTGCATGTACGGTTACATCTGCATCTACTATAGTTACTTCGGTCACCAATGGCGGCCATGAGTCTCTATCATATGTGGCAAATATTTCGTTTGTTTGTGTTAGACTCCAACCAACAAATCTTACAGGGATTGTTACACTATTTTCTACCACACCCGGATGAGACATACCGCTCGGCGGCAAAGTGAGTGGATATGTTCCGGCAATCAGACCAGCTTGTGAATCCGGGGGATTGATTCCACCATTGGCATTGTAAATAATATCAAAACCGTTGTATTGACTGACTACTCCGCCCTGATTGCCCCATACGGCTATCAGCTCTTTGTCCGCATCCGGCATCGTAAAGCTATGCGTGAGGTTTACGCCGCCCGCAAATCCGGGAATGTACTGATTTCCTTGCGCATTAGTTGGCAATGCAACCAGTTGCTCTGGAGTCATCCAGCCTAGAAATGTCTGACGTGGTGCGTTACCCGCATACAATGCAACTCCATCGCCATATACTACTTCATGAGTACCTACTGCTTCACCGGTATTGGCTGCAACCAACTCACCTGCTACAATGACGGTCATGCCTGTAGGTTCATTGCGCGCTATCCATGATACGTCTAATTCGAAGTCATTATATTGACTGACTACTCCGCCTTGGTTACCCCAGACGGCGATCAGTTCTTTGTTCGCATCCAACATTGTAAAGTTATGTGTGAGCAAACTTGCATCGCTTATAAATCCGGGAATGTACTGATTTCCTTGCGCATTAGTTGGCAATGCGCTCAGTTGCTCCGGAGTCATCCAACCTAGGAAGGTCTGACGCGGTGCACTACCTGCATATAATACAACTATATCACCCGGTCTCAGTTCGTGAATACTTGCTGATGCGGTTGTGTTCGCTGCAATCACTTCACCATCCACTGTGACGGTCATACCTACAGGTTCATTGCGTGCTATCCACGATACGTCTAACTCATAGGTCGTGCCTATAACCACTGCTGCACTGCCGGTTACTGTTGTAGTACCCAGTGTCGCGGTCACTGTTTGGCTTGAACCCATAGCAGCAGTCGCTGTAGCTGTAGCCGTCGTTGTATTTGGCTGACCTGCTGCATTAGATGCTGTAGAGATCGTTACGTTGCTTGTGTTACTTGATGTCCAATTGATCACAAAGCCATCTTGATCCGGCATTGCATCACCAAATTGGTTTAATACTATAGCTGTAAGTTCTACATCGTCTCCTCTAAATACATAATTGTCTACAGGGACTACGCTTATGGTATTTGGAATTTGTACAAGCGTTACATTGACTGTTCCGCTTGCGGAAATGTTCGTGTCAGAAAGCATTGCGGTGATCGTGCTGTTGCTGCCTTCGGGTGCGGTCAACGTTACGGTTGCCGTGGTTGTGTTTACCTGTCCACTCGTATTGCTTGCCGGTGAAATTGTTACATTAGCGATATCGCTTGAAGTCCAGTTGATTACGAAGCTCTCTTGATTTGCCAGAGGATCGCCAAACTGATCTATTACGATCGCTGTAAAATCAGCAGTCTCTAAATTACCTCTTGTTACAGATGTTGGGGTTACTTCGAGTGCATGTGCTGTGCGTAGTGCAAATACCGCTACAAATGTCAGCGGACCGCTCACATACATTGCTGCTATTTCGTCTTCGGTTATAGGCGTACCATTAAGTGTCCATTCTACAAAGCCCCAGCCGGGTCTTGCTTCGGGTTCCGGCGGCAGTCCTATGGGATTGCCGCGAGGGGAAGTGCCGCTGTGGTCAGCCAGAGATCTACTTTCACGCAGGTTTCTGGTGATGCTTATCTCTCCGTCCACTGTGCCGCCGGTTGTCGGTGAACTTGGGCTGGCAGTAAATACAATGTTGTGATATCTATAGTTTATAACCGGTTGTATCAGCGTGTGTTGATTTATGGTAATCGTTTGTTCCAATGCGTCGGCTGAACCGGGAATTGTTGTTGTTACAGGGGTGGTACGCAGATAGCCAGTTACTGGATCACCTATCCATTCTCTGGTGATTTGCGTATTTGTCCACTCGATGATATCTGCATTCCATGGGTGGTAAGTAACTCTAAAATTGGCTAGAGCTGGGCTTATTGTCATATCGCCACTCTCAAGCACCTGCGGTGGAGTTACTGGAACTTCCACAGTGGTTGCAAACCCTGGAGCTGTTACAGTATGGTTGTTGGATCTGCTTGTTTGGGCTAAATCCGCCTCCATCAGGCTGCTCACTGATGCAGTGCCGCTTGGGTTAAAGGTTATCTCTCTCGCATTGAGTCGGTTGCGGGAAACCACATCGTAGTTGTTCCAAATGTGGTTACGCATCTCTGCTGCCAGCACGTTGCCGTTTACATCTGTACGAGGACCGAACCATGTAACACTGCCAACCTGCCCACCTGCGAAAAATGCATTATCCACATTTCTTGCAGCTAGATTTTCGTCTATCCATAGACCATTCGTAGCAAAGTTACCTTCAAATGTTGTGTTTGTGATTCTAAGTCTGTTCGTTATTGCATTTGCAGGTAAATTGTTTTGATTGTTACTTAGCACTAGGGAAATCGCACCACCGTTTGACGCACGGTTATTTATGAATTGAGAGTCTGAGATTCGAATGGCACCGTCAACCAAGCCAGACCCCTCATGGCGGATTGCACCACCCTCACCAATTGCTAGATTGCCTTCAAAGAGAGTTCCGGCTACATGGAGCTGGACATTGTTTTGGCCTCGAATACTAATACCGGCACCATTCGCTCTGGCAACATTATTCCGAACAATCGATCCAGCTGCCAGATTAATGGTTGTAGCACTTCCTGAGAAAAAGCGCATACCACCACCATTTGTGGCAACATTGTACTCAATGATACTCACACCATTCATCGTCATATTAGAGTTGGTGTTTGCGTGAATTCCTCCGCCAAGGTTTGCTGCTGTGTTCCCACGAAGAATGATGCCATTATTTATATTTAATATTGCTGCAGAACCGGTCTGATTGTACGCAAGAGAAATGCCTCCGCCGGCCGCTGCGGAATGGTTATATGCAATCATTCCGCCATTCACCTCAAGACGCCCACCACCTTGTCTAACAAAGACACCGCCGCCGCCACCGGCGTCAGTATTTGCAGCGTGATTATGCGATATAGTTGCACCCGCATTCAAATAAACCCGACCGCCGGTTATATTTACACCACCGCCGCGACCGCTCGTTCTATTGTTGCTGATCTCAGCTCCTGCGTGTAAGTGTAAAATCCCGCCGCTAACAAGTGCACCGCCACCGTTACCCGCCGGACCACCCGGAGTAATGAATCCGCCTGGTGAATCGTCATTTGAAATGCTTCCGTCCGGCCTAAGTGCACCCGATGCCCTTGTTAGGCGTACATTATAAAAGTGCGTTGTACCTGATGGCACCTCAATATGCCGTGCAGTGCCACTGGTTCTTGTAACTGCAAAAGGTGTTTCACTATTACTATAGACATGCTTCGTACCACGGACACGCATTACCGCACCGGTGATGTCGATATCATTCATTATACGAATAGTCCGAGTGTCCGTAGTGTCCAGTGCCGTTCTGAGTTGAGCTTCATTCGTAACATCAGAGTTTAATGTGATCGTACCCGGAATTCCCGCAGGACGATGAGCCGATAGCGGCATGATGCCGACTATACCTTCTTCACTGCTAACGACAGGCAGTGCATTCGGTTGCGCTATATCGTCTAACTGAACCGACTCATTAACCGGCTCAGCGATCTCAGTCTCTATTTCTGTCGCACTTTCTTGCAACGCTTGTGTTTCTTCAAGCAGCGCTGCGATCACATCTGCCGCACTCATGCTTTCTTCTGCTGCAAACACAGTAAACGGCAGCACGGTGAGCATCATTGATAGTGCCAGTAATAAACAGATTGTCCTCTTTAGTTTCAGTCCCTTTTGTTTTCGCATTTTGTTTTACCTCCCTAGTAATTAAGATATGGAATAATTCATTTTCTTACGTTTTCTCGCATTCTCTTGCATTTTCTTACATTATATATAAACGGCTTGCAAATGTGGACTTCCGGTCCTGGAGACCCCTACATATTTGTACGATAAACATCCATTTCACAAAGTCTCCCCCGACATCAACAATAAATCCGCTTCTGTAACACCCATGTCACATTTTCGTGGTCATTGTTTTCCTTACTCGCCTTGCCGAATTGATTTACTTCACTCATTTCGTCTGGATACACGTGTACACCGCATATCCTACGTCCTATGACTCTGCGGCATGTATGGAACAATTGAAAACAAATTATCAACGCTTGCATCCACAAACAGATCTATTCTTTTCTTTGTATTTGTTCTTATGCTGTACAAAGGACAGCCCAAAAACACAGGTTGGTTACAACCACGGCACGTCTACTGCAAAGCAAGCTTGCATCATATGCATAACTTGTGTGCTCATGACTGTAACCATTGCGAGTTTTTGGGTTGCCCTCTGTACAGTACTGTCACGATGCGCTGTTGAATTTTCGTAACATCTTAACGTTGACTACTTACCTCAAAGAATGCTATAATCAGTGTGCTATTGTTGCTAAGATTCACACAAAGTTTAAATAGTGATACATTTTATCATAAAATTCGATATCGAAGCATAAAATTCCCCAACAAGACAAAAAAACGCCCTAACAGGACAACGCCTTGACCGAATCACTCTTTAATTACATACCCAAACGTTACATTATCGACAAAAGTAGATTTAAGCAGGACTTGTGGATAGAAAACGATGTTACAAATATATGAAATATTTTTCATTTGCCATGTACGGCAGATAAAATTGTGGGAGCAAAACGATATATGGTTTTATCAGTGCTCATCATTGAAGATAATCGTAAGCAACGAGAATACATAGAAAATGTTGTCAACGATTATATCGCTCTAAAAGATTATAATATGGAAGTTGTGTTGTCCACCGATAATCCAGAAGATTTGCTGGATTATGCTAAAGCACACCCAAAACAAAACAAGCTCTACATTTTAGATGTGCATTTGCGTCAATACGACATCAATGGCATCACTCTTGCACAGCAGGTCAGAGCTTATGACGCTTTTGGAAAGTTTGTGTTTGTGACTGCACATGCAGAATTATCTCATTTGGTCTTCAAATATCACATTGAAGCACTGGATTATATCCTCAAAGGTGATGCAAGCAGTGTTGCACAACAGATACAAGACTGTCTGGAAGTCACATATAAGCGCTGCCTTAATGCTTCAAAGGAGCAAGAGTACTTTCAAATCAAAAGCAGCGGCAGCACTTTAAAGATCCCGGTTGATGATATTGTATCCTTTGAGAGCTGCATTTCTACCAACAAAAAATTGATTTTAAACACAGTACATGACCGATTTGAGTTTCGCGGTACACTCAAAGAAATTGCAAAGAAAAGCTCGTCTTTCTGTCATTGCCACAAAGCGTATGTTATTAATACAAAGAATATCAAAAGTATCACACGCTTAAGTGCTGCTACAGGCGCTGCCGAAATGATAAATGGCGCAGTTATTCCTGTCAACAAAGCGAGTATCGTTCCACTTAAAAAGCTTGTGATGGCACAAACTTAAACACGTACACTATTTCCTTTTGCTAATCAATGAACGTAACTAAAAATTGCTGAGAGCCGGACCTATCTAACTGACTCCCAGCAATTTATATTAATCTCCACGTTTTTCCCTTTGCACTTCCCTGTACGTAAGCGGTCAACATAATTTATATATTCTTTCACTATTCGATGCAAGGGGGAAATGTATGCTCAGACAATCTCTATCCCCACTTTCCTTACCTCCTCTTCTTTTTCGTCATAGCGAAATTCATTATTCAAAAATGAGACTCGGCTTCCATCGACTTCATAAAGTATAAAATATATTTAGTATACTCTTGATAATGCATCCATTTTTCACTTTAAGCTATAGTAAAAATTGTATTTGACTTCATTATGTCTGTTCGTTATAATTTGACTAAGAATTGAGGCAGAGGATGCTGGTGGGCTGTCACCTACCTAAGACGATAACAAAAATAAGTGCCAAAAGGCAAGGGCAGAGGCGAGTTCAAGATTGCGCCATCACCCTAAGGACTAATTTATGGATCATATTGAATTTAAAAACAGATTTATTTCAGCCCGCAGATCAGTAATAGAGCGCAATTTCATGCATCTCAATGATAGTCAGCGCGAAGCTGTTTTAACAACGAGCGGACCGCTATTATTGCTTGCGGGTGCCGGAAGCGGAAAGACTACTGTTTTAATTAATAGAGTAGCTAACATATTAAAATATGGTTGCGGCTCTGACAGTGACTTCGTGCCTGAAAACTTCACCGAGGAGCATTTGGGCATCCTTGAGGGTTATTTGACCACCGTGAAGAGTTCTGGTGATTCGTCTTGTGCGCCAGTCACTTCGGAGAAATTATCTGAAGTCAACAGGCTCTGCGCCGTTGATCCTGTCGAGCCGTGGCGTATCATCGCCATTACATTTACCAACAAGGCTGCAGGAGAAATGAAGGCACGATTGTCAAAAATGCTCGGCCCCACTGCGGAAGATATTTGGGCAAGTACCTTTCATTCAGCCTGTGTGCGCATATTGAGGCGTGATATAGAAAAACTTGGTTACGATAGATCATTCGCCATATATGATACCACCGACTCAGCATCGCTGATCAAGCGCATACTTAAAGAACTGGATATTGATGAAAAAACATTTTCGCCTAAGACTGTTCTGGGCTATATCAGCCGCGCAAAAGATGCTATGATTTCAGGCACGGATTTCCTTACTTCTGCTCAATCTTCCGGTGATGTGCGCCGAAAAGTTATTGGTCGAGCTTATCTTGAATATGAAAACAGGATGAAAAGCTCTAACTCCTTGGACTTTGACGATCTGATTTTAATGACTGTGCGTCTTTTTGATGAGCATCCGGATGTTCTGAAGTACTATCAAAGAAGATTTAAGCATGTGCTCATTGACGAGTATCAGGATACAAATAATTTGCAATACAGACTCACCTCCGCACTCGCCGGAGGATATGGGAATATTTGTGTTGTCGGAGACGATGATCAGAGTATATACAAATTTCGCGGTGCCACGATTGAAAATATCTTAAACTTTGAAAAGCAGTTTAAAGATGCCAGAGTCATTAGGCTTGAGCAAAACTATCGATCTACCGGACTCATACTCAATGCAGCTCATGATGTCATCAAGAACAATCTGGGAAGAAAAGGCAAAAAGCTCTGGACAGAAAGCGGACCCGGCGACATTCCTGAATCACACAGCGTCTCTGATGAGCGTGCAGAGGCTCAGTTTGTCGCTGACAAAATCATCAGCAACACTGCAAGCGGGCGTAAGTTTAGCGAACATGCCGTACTTTACAGAATGAATGCGCAATCTAATCAATTTGAAAATGCTTTTAAGCGTAATGGTATACCTTACCGAATGTTCGGAGGCACAGGTTTTTTTGAAAGAGCAGAAATAAAAGATATGCTCGCTTACCTATGTGTCATTCACAATCCCAATGATGATACACGCCTGCTGCGCATCATCAACAATCCTCCGCGAGGCATCGGCAATACCACCATTGGCCGAATCGCTGAAATTGCTTCAGAGGAAAATAAATCGATATATGAGATACTGGGTCAATCACAGCACTACGAAAGTCTCAGCGGCGCATTTGGTAAACTGCATCTGTTTCGGAATATGATAGAAGACTTGCGTGAGACTGCGCAATCAAAGCCTTTAGATGAGCTTTATGAGGCACTTTTAAATGCCACCGGCTATGTTAAGGTGCTTGAACAGAAAAATCAGGACGAGAATATCTCTCGAATTGAAAATGTGCTGGAACTTAAGACCAATATCATCAGCTTTATGAATGATACGGGCGGAACGTTGTTTGACTTCTTGAGTGAAATCGCACTGTTTACCGAACTTGACCGCGATGATGTCGATACAGATAGAGTGATGATGATGACCATGCACTCAGCCAAGGGGCTTGAGTTTGATACCGTCTTTATTGTAGGATCTGAAGAAGGTATATTTCCGGGTGCCAGAGCTATAGGTGAGTCTGCTGAGATGGAAGAAGAGCGAAGGCTCTGTTATGTGGCCATGACCCGAGCGATGAGAAGGCTTTATTTTACCGCCGCACAAAGACGTATGCTCTTTGGCAAGACTACATCGGCGCTGCCGTCTCGGTTTGTCAGAGAAATTGGCAGCGATCATCTTGAGATTCATGAGCCGCAAAGCAGTTTTAGCGATTATGACTTTGATTTTTCCGGAGGCTTCGGCAAGAGCAGCTATCACACTGAATCATGGGGTAATAACAATACATTTCGCAGCAATAGTTCACCAACTAATTCCGGGAATGCAAGGAATTCCTTCTCCGCCCCCCCTGCTCCGACTCCCGCTGCCACTAAGGCTCCTGCAAATTTCGACCCGAATGACACCGTTAAACATGTGGCATTTGGCCGAGGTGTCGTGGTCAGCATCTCCCCTGCCGGAGGCGATGCACTTTTGGAGATCGAATTTGACGATGTCGGTACCAAGAGAATGCTGCTTAAGTCAGCAGCACGATATATGACTAAGGTAGATCAGTAGTAAATTACAACCGGATCGGCAAGAGCCAGATTTTGTTGACTGTTGATGATATTTCGGTTAAAAAGGGCATAAACACAGACGAGGAGGTTTTATCCCCTCGTCAGTTTATGCGGAAAAACAACGCAGACGATGTGCAAACGATATACAACGGATTGGAGCATATTATGACCGGCAAAAAAATGGGTAATTTAGGCAGATTGGCGCTTTTTTCGGCAGCACTGCTGTGGGGTGTGTCATTTGTTATGATGAAGAACATCCTCGACAACATTCCGCCGCTGTATATACTGACATTTCGATTTATTGGCGCTGCGCTGATATTATTGCCTTTTTGTGCCAAAAGGCTCAAAGGCATAGACAAATCATACCTAAAGGGCGGTATGATTATGGGCGCTGCGTTGTTTTTAGCATATGTCTTCCAAACGTATGGGCTGCGCTATACTACGCCCGGCAAGAATGCTTTTTTGACTTCGATCTATTGTGTGATCACACCATTTCTCTACTGGGCTTATATAAAGAAACGTCCGGATAAGTACAATTGGGCTGCTGCTTTTATTTGTATCATTGGTATCGGTCTGATTACATTCTATGGAGATATGCGCATTGCGTTGGGCGATGGGCTGACACTCATTTGCGGGTTTTTCTTTGCTTTGCACATTGTTGTGTCCGCTCGCTTTATTAAAGGGCGTGATCCTATGGTATTGACTATGTTGCAGTTTATCACTGTGGCGGTTTTAACATTTATTGGTGCAGCTTTGTTTGAAACTGCGCCATCTGTGATCACTTCCACTGATATTTGGAGTGTGGTGTTTCTGACTGTAGTCTGTACTGCCGGGTGCTTGCTTTTACAGGCATTCGGGCAAAAGTACACGCCTCCATCACAATCTGCTGTTATTTTAACGCTTGAGTCTGTCTTCGGCGCACTGGCATCTGTCTTGTTATTCCACGAAATTTTAACACCACGATTGACATTAGGCTTTGCACTGACATTTATCGCTGTTGTGATCAGCGAGACTAAGTTTGGATTCATTAGACGAAAAAGAAATATATCCTTGCAAAAATAATGATCATGATGTAAAGTGGCACGATATGGATGGGAGGGCATGACTATGCCTCGCAACAATAAAGATGGGGCGGATGGTTTTGTCCGAGCATTATCACTGCTCAGCCAGATCGGGATTACAATTATCGCTTGCATTGGGGTTGGTATTTTCTTAGGCTGGCTTTTGGATAATTGGCTCAACACATCCCCTTGGCTTATGCTGGTCTGTACCTTACTTGGTGTTATTGCAGCGTTTAAATCTATTTTTGATTTTGCAAAGAAGATTGAGTAAAGGACGCCTCCAAATCAGGCTAAATATAATTTGAAATGGTAAACACAATGAATTTGTCCAAAACTACAAAGAACATCATCATCATGATCGGACTCGTTGCCTTAGTCTTCATCGTGGGTGGGGCTATCTATTATCGCTCAATACACGCTTTATACTTTGCGTTGGGTGTGGCCATCACATCGGGCTTAAATGTCGCCAAAATGTATTTGGTTGAGCGTACCGCAAACAAAACGCTTGAGATAGAGAGTCAAGACACCGGTAAAAATTACGTAAAACTCCAATTTTTATTCAGGTATGTCATTACCATTGTAGTCTTACTCGGAATCGGGCTCGTCAACCTTTTTGTAGCACCTCCATTTATCAGCATTTGGGGGGCGGTTGCGGGATTATTTACACTTCAAATAGCTGTCATAATTGTCAGACATAAAAGCCAGTCTGACGACAGTTAGTCACTCGTTAAGCTATAGTGTCTACATTAGTATGCAATGTGCGCATTTTTTTGTCCACATTTTCACCTTGACAAATAAGTGAATGTTTTGTATCCTGTCGTGGGTCAATGTACAAGCCCGTGTTGCAATAGTTAAAAATGCGAGCGTTTCTCAGTGTCTGTTTTAATTAAGTTGTCCGATGAAAAAATCGGCATATGTAAGGGATGCGAATAATTTGGATATATCGATTGGCGTGCATGGAGTAATTAATATCGGCAACATACAAATCCTTATTACTGATACGGTTATTTCGACATGGATTATTATGGGTGTCTTGATTGCATTTGCCATTTTTGTCAGGATAAAGGTTTGCGGTTTCAAAGAAATACCTACAGGCTTTCAAAATGTTATTGAAGCACTGATTGAGGTCTTTGAGAATTATCTGCGCAACACTGTCGGATCAAAACTCATGTTCCTCGGCAACTGGTTTTTCACTTTGTTCTTGTTTATATTGGTCTCCAACATCAGTGGAGCTACACCGGGATTTCGCCCTCCAACCGCAGACTGGTCTATGACCGTTGCACTGGCGATCGTGACTTTTGTCCTGATTCAGGCAATGGGCATCAAGTATCGCGGTTTAGAGTACGTGCTGAGCTTTTTCAAGCCGTTTCCACTGTTTCTCCCGGTCAATCTGATCGGTGAACTGGCAAGACCCATTGCGATTAGTTTCCGTCTGTTCGGTAATATGCTTGCAGGGCTTATTATGATGTCTCTTATTTATGCCCTCGCACCACTTTTTGCACAATTTTTATTACCGGCTGCGCTGCATATATATTTCGATCTTTTTGCAGGCCTGATACAGACATATATCTTTGTAACCTTGAGCATGGCGTTTGTTTCAAGCGCTGCTAAACTTGAGGAAGAATAATTTAGCGCACAATAAAATTTAGCATAAATCCAAAAACAAAATCATTAAATCGGAGGATTAACCATGGAATTCTTGGCAAATGTCATAATCGCCGGACAGTACGCAGCTGTAATCGCAGTTTTCGCCGGTATGTTGACAACTCTCGGACAAGGGCACATCGCAGCAAAGGCAATCGAGTCAATGGCTCGCCAGCCGGAAGCAAGAGGCTCAATAAACACTGCAATGATCATCAGCTTGGCAATGGCTGAAACCAATGGTATTTACGGTCTTGTTGTGGCTATGATTCTGCTGTTTGCAAATCCACTTGTCAATCGTTTTGCAGAAATTGCACTCCAACTGGGTCTGAACTAGTTACTGATACTTAAAACGTATTCAGGTACAAAGCAAGTATCCAAGGCGCTGACCAAGCTCGCTTGGCGCGCCTCAAGTGGAGAGGGTGAGTTTCTTAAATATGACACTATCACTACCGCCTTTCGGCATGGATTTCAATACCGTACTGTCTGCCGCTTTTAACTTAGTAAACGTGGCTGTTCTGGCAGTCGTTTTAGCATTTTTGCTTTACAGACCCGTTCGCGAGGTTTTGCAAAAACGCACAGAGCGCATTCAGAAACAGCTCAGTCAAGCTGATGATGAATTGAAGCAAGCCATAAGCCTACGGCATGAGTATGAGCAAAAAATCGAGGATATCGAGCGTGAGCGTGAAGAAATCCTCGAAACTGCACGTAAACAAGCCTCCGATTCCAGCCGTAGACTATTAAGTGAGGCAAAAGCTGAGGCTGACACAGTCAAAGAGCGTGCCTCAAGGACTGTGGAAATGGAATGGGAACGTGCGCAAATGGAAATGCGCAATGCGATTATTGATGTTTCTTCTGTTATGGCCAAAAAACTTGTGAAGCACAGTTTGACCAAAGGTGTTCAAGACAGCATGTTTGATGAAACTGTGTCTGAATTGGAGGGCATGACATGGAGAAATTAAGTTTTCTCTATGCCAATGCATTGTTTGACCTTGCGATAAAACATGGGCAGACTGACGAATTTCTGGAGCAAACCATCTCATTGCATGATGCGCTTGCTGATTATGAGATGCAGCGTATTCTTAAGCATCCTCATATCTCAGCTGCCGAGAAGAAGAAGTTTTTTAAAGAGGCTTTTTCAGGACGTGTACATGATGATCTTTTGGGCTTTTTGTATCTTGCAGCAGATAAAAATCGAGAAAGCTATATTATTCCTGCATTTTTAGCGCTTATAGATATGATCAGACGATACAAAGGAACTGTTACAGCTCAGGTTTCTTCGGCAGTTGCACTTGATGATAAGCAAGCTGAGCGCTTAAAAAATCTGCTCTCACAAAAATTAAACAAGCGCGTTGAGCTTAAACTAAAAGTTGAGCCTAAACTCATTGGCGGACCATATATTTTTGTGGATGGCTACTATATTGACTGGACACTCAAAAAGCGATTGCGTGATTTGACTGTTCATATGAAAGAGGTGTACACCGCGTGACTCTCAGACCCGATGAAATTAGTTCGGTTATAAAGCAACAGATTCAAGCCTACTCTGATAAGATGGATGTGTCCGAGGCAGGCAGCGTCATACAGGTTGGTGACGGCATTGCCCGGGTATATGGACTGGACAATGCGATGAGCAGTGAACTGCTGGAGTTCTCCAGCGGTGTTCATGGTATTGCCTTTAACCTTGATGAAGACAGCATCGGTGTCGTTTTGCTCGGTTCAGATGCGCTCGTCAAAGAGGGCGATATCGTCAAGAGAACCGGCAAAATTGCTGAAGTTCCTGTTGGAGACTGTTTGCTTGGCCGAGTGGTTAACTCTCTCGGAGAACCCATCGATGGCAAAGGTCCTATCGGCAATACTCAGGCACGTCAAATAGAGCGTATTGCTCCCGGTGTCATTGAGCGCGGTGAAGTAAATGAGCCGCTTCAAACCGGTATTAAAGCGATAGACTCGATGATTCCCATCGGCAGAGGTCAGCGAGAGCTGATCATCGGTGATCGTCAAACCGGAAAAACAGCTATTTGCATTGATACGATTATCAATCAAAAAGGTACAGGAGTTCTATGTGTTTATGTGGCCATTGGGCAAAAGAATTCTACTGTTGCACGCATCGTGAGAACACTTGAAGATGCCGGGGCTATGGACTATACAACGGTAGTGCTTGCCTCTGCCAGTGATTCTTCGCCCATGCAATACATTGCACCATATTCCGGTTGCGCCATCGGAGAAGAATGGATGGAAGCAGGAAAAGATGTCCTGCTCATTTATGATGATTTGTCCAAACATGCCGTGGCTTACCGTGCACTGAGTCTGCTTCTGCGCAGACCTCCGGGGCGTGAAGCTTATCCCGGTGATGTTTTTTACCTTCATTCGAGGCTACTTGAACGTGCTGCAAAACTTTCGGAACAAAGGGGTGCAGGTTCGCTCACTGCCCTGCCGATCATAGAGACGCAGGCCGGCGATATTTCTGCATATATTCCCACCAATGTTATCTCCATCACTGATGGTCAGATATATCTTGAAACTGAGCTGTTTAACAATGGCGTCCGCCCTGCGATCAATGCGGGATTTTCAGTTTCACGTGTCGGCGGCGCTGCACAAATATCCGCTATGAAGAAGATTTCCGGACCGTTGCGTATAGAGTTGGCTCAATATCGTGAGCTGGCCTCTTTTGCACAGTTTGGCTCGGACTTAAGTAAAGACACTTTAGAGCGGCTCAGACATGGTGAGCGTATCGTAGAAATTCTCAAGCAACCGCAATATGAGCCGCTATCTGTTGAAAAGCAGGTGCTCTTGCTCTATATGCTCACAAACAAATACTTTAGCAGTGTCAATGTTGAGCGTGTCCAAAAAACAGCGCAAGATTATCTGAGCTTCATGAGTGAGCGTTATCATGATGTCTTAACGCAACTGAGTGATACCAAAGACATCACTCCGGAGCTCGATGAGAAGATAAAAACTGCCGCTGAGGATTTTTTAACAACCATCTAATGCCGTCTTAGCATATAATCCCACAGGGTTCATTGTTATACTAATCTATCTGTTGGAGGCTTTCCAATGTCTTCGATGAAAGCAATAAAAAAACGAATAACCAGTGTCAATAGCACAAAGAAAATCATGAAAGCCATGAATTTGGTCTCAGCGTCAAAGCTGCAAAAGGCCAAAAGTCGGCTGGATCATATCCGTCCTATGTTTGAAAACATGGCGCTTGTCATGGATAGCATAAAAAAGAGCATCAGTCCGGATGTGAAGATTGATTTTGCGCAAGTGCGCGATGTGCAAAATAGTGCTTATATTATCCTGACCAGTGACCGCGGGCTTTGCGGTAGTTTTAACACGAATGTTTCAAAAGAAGCGCTGGCTTTTATTGAGGCCAACAGCAGGGATAAAAACGAGAGTATTTTAGCCGTTGGAACAAAGGGCTGGGATTATTTTCGACGCAGAGGAAAAAACATCACTTATAGATGTCTGGGGTCGTCAGAGGCTACTTCTTTTGCGGATGCTGAGCAGCTTGGTCACAAAGCTGCAAATATGTATAGATCAGGCGAAGTTGATGAAGTCTTTATCATATACACGCATTTTGAGTCTATCCTGACTCATATCCCCTACATCGTAAAGCTGCTTCCAATTAGCACAGAACCATCCGATGAGACTGATCAGGATAGGCCGATTGAAATGACTTTTGATCCGGATCCGAAAACTTTTTTTAAAGATGCAATTCCTATGTATCTAAACACCACGATATACGGCGCAATGCTTGAATCAGCTGTGTGTGAGCTTGCAAGCCGAATGACCAGCATGGACTCGGCGACACGTAATGCCGCTGAGATCATTGATGATCTCACACTTGAGTATAACCGCAAAAGACAAGGCATGATCACGCAAGAAATCACTGAGATAGTTACCGGCGCAAATGCCCTTAACTAGTTTAAAGGAGAGATTAGGTTGGCTGAGAGAAATATTGGTAAGATATTACAAATAATCGGAGCGGTTGTAGACGTCCGTTTTGAAAATGAGCTTCCGGCACTATATAATGCTATTGAAGTGCAAACTAAAGACAAGGTTGTTGTCTTTGAGGTTGCGCAGCATCTGGGTGATAATGTTGTCCGTTGTATTTCTATGGACTCAACAGATGGTCTGGTGCGCGGAATGGATGCACTGGATACCGGAACTTCTATTGCTGTTCCGGTCGGCGACGAGACACTGGGACGTATGCTCAATGTACTAGGTAATGCGATTGATAATAAACCTAATCCTGAAACTAAGGAACGCTGGCCTATTCACCGCAGCGCTCCGGGGTTTGCAGAACAAACGGCAACGACAGAGATGTTTGAAACCGGAATCAAGGCCATTGACTTATTGTGTCCGTACTCCAAAGGCGGTAAAATAGGTCTGTTCGGCGGCGCTGGTGTTGGTAAAACTGTTATCATCATGGAACTCATACGCAATATTGCGACTGAGCATGGTGGATATTCGGTTTTTGCCGGTGTTGGCGAGAGAACACGTGAGGGCATCGATCTATACAATGATATGATTCGCTCCGGCGTCATTAACAAGGCTGCTTTGGTTTTCGGGCAGATGAATGAGCCGCCGGGTGCACGTATGCGCGTGGCGTTTTCAGGCTTAACGATTGCCGAATATTTCCGTGATGTATCACTGCAAGACGTGCTGTTGTTTATCGATAATATCTTTAGATATGTACAGGCCGGCTCGGAAGTCTCCGCACTGTTGGGACGTGTTCCAAGTGCCGTTGGTTATCAGCCTACACTCGCAACCGAGGTCGGAAGCTTGCAAGAGCGCATCACGTCAACCAAAACCGGCTCTATTACATCGGTTCAGGCGATTTATGTTCCGGCTGACGACTTTACAGACCCTGCTGCAGCGACAACATTTACACATCTTGATGCAACAACGGTACTCTCACGTGCGATCGTTGAAATGGGCATCTATCCGGCGATTGACCCTCTGGAGTCCACTTCACGTATTTTGGATCGTAGCACTGTCGGTAAAGAGCATTATAATACTGCGCGATCCGTCCAAAGTATCCTACAGAGATATAAAGATCTGCAAGACATCATTGCAATTTTGGGAATGGATGAACTTTCCGAAAATGATCGCCTGATCGTTGACCGTGCCAGAAAGGTGCAAAGATTCTTGTCTCAACCGTTCTTCGTTGCGGAAAAATTTACTTCAATACCGGGCAAATACGTGCCTGTTGCTGAGACAATCCGAGGCTTTGCCGGAATCATCGACGGAGATTATGACGATATCCCCGAAGGGTACTTTCTCAACAAAGGTACTATTGACGAAGTGGTTGAAAGCTATAGAGGATAGTTTGATCTATTTTTGCAAAACGAAAGGAATGGGCATCAGCATATGGCAAAGAACATGTTGCGTTTGCAAATAACAACGCCGGAAGCTGTCAAGATAGATGAGGATGTGGACATGGTCATAATGCGCTGTCTCACCGGTGATATGGGCATCCTCCCCAATCATGAACCTGTGTCCGCAATGTTGGATATTGGTATTTTGCGCATCTTCAATGGAGAGCTTGAGCGCAGAATGGCCGTTTTTGGCGGTATCGCCCAAGTCAATGACAATGTGGTCACCATTTTGGCCAATGATGCACAGTGGCCGGAAGATATTGATTTTGCGTTTGTTCAGTCTGAACGCGACCGAATTGCACGACGCTCAAAAGAAGACCTTGACGACTTAGAAATCCAAAGAGACCATGTGCTCATGAGACGCACATTGGTGCAAATTGAAGTCAGTTCTTATCCTATATTGAGTAAGATCGAAGACAATGGGCAGGAAAAGAGGCTCAGTTAGCCTTTTTTCGCTCTTTTTTCCGGACGGATGAGACACTGCTTGCCATACCCGATCAAGTCTCCCCTGTCCGCTTCACGCAATGCACGACTCACTATGGCCCGATTTTCGGGCCTTTTCCATTGGAGTAACGCCCGCTGGATCATTTTTTCTCTTGTCGTGTGCGGAATATATACCGATTCCATGGTCCTTGGGTCAATACCTGTATGGTACATACAGGTTGAAAGTGTTCCCGGAGTCGGGTAAAAATCTTGCACTTGTTCCGGCTGTCTTTTCTGCTTATTGAGGTACTCTGCCAGAGCAATCGCATCTGATACCGTGCTTCCGGGGTGAGATGATATGAGGTATGGCACTAAAAACTGCTCTTTTCCATATTTCAAATTGAGCTGTTTGTACTTTTCTGAAAATCTTTCATAGGCTGAGTTTTTAGGCTTGTCCATATAACCCAGCACCTTACTGATGCAATGCTCCGGCGCAACCTTAAGCTGCCCCGAAATGTGATGTTTTACAAGCTCTGCAAAAAATTCTTTGCTTTTATCCAGCATCAAAAAGTCAAATCGGATACCTGAGCGGATAAAAACTTTTTTTATGCCCGGAATATTCCTCAGTTTTCGCAACAGCGTTAAATAATCGGTGTGGTCTGCATCAACTTCTTTGCATGGCTCGGGAGACAGGCAACGTTTATTTTTGCAAATTCCGTTTTTTTGTTGTTTCTTGCATGATGGCCGCCTGAAATTGGCCGTTGGGCCTCCCACATCATGAACATAACCCTTAAATTCGTGATGCCCGACAAATGCCTGAACTTCCTTCATCACTGATTCGTGGCTGCGTGAGGATACGATGCGTCCTTGATGAAAGGCCAGCGCACAAAAATTGCAAGCGCCAAAACATCCCCTATTGTGAATTACAGAAAAGCGCACTTCATCAATCGCAGGTACGCCGCCTGCGCGATCGTACATCGGGTGTACCTCTCGCGTATATGGAAGTCCATAGACGCTATCGAGTTCCTTTTCAAACAAGGGTTTGGTTGGAGGGTTTACGATCATATATTGACCATCACAGCGCTGTATTACTGCCCTGCCCCGAGTCGGGTCGTGCTCATCGAACTGTATCATGGCTGCTCTTGCATATTCTTTTTTATCTGTGGAAACCTGCTCAAATGACGCACATGCCACTGAGGGAAATGAGCAAATTTCTGCATTTTGAGCGATGTATGCCGTGCCTCTGATGTCGGTAATCGTATGCATGGCAGATTTTGAAGAAAGCTTACGCGCCACTTCGATGATGGCAGACTCCCCCATGCCGTATATCAAAAGATCAGCACCGCTTTCAAATAAAATCGGATGCCGGACACAATCATCCCAATAATCATAATGTGCAAAACGTCTCAAAGAAGCCTCAAGTCCGCCGATAATTATGGGCAGATCAGGAAAGGCTTCTTTTACAAGCTTGGTATAGACTGTTGTCGCCCTGTCGGGGCGTAATTTGGTTTTTTTCCCGGGAGAGTAAAAATCTTCGCTCCTTGGCTTTTTGGCCGCAGTATAATGGGCAACCATTGAGTCGAGATTACCTGCGGTAACCAGCGCTGCATATCGCGGTTTCCCCATGGCTTTGATCGCCGAGGCATTACGGTATGGCGGCTGAGCAAGTATCGCCACCCTGTATCCTTGTGCTTCAAGCACTCTGCTTATAATGGCCGCACCAAAACTGGGGTGATCGATATACGCATCACCCGTGATCAGCAAAAAGTCATAATAGTACCAGTCACGTGAAAGCATTTCCTCGCGTGACACCGGTAAAAACGCTAATGTGTTCATGAAATCATTTCCATTCGGGTCTTTGTAACTGTTTATATATGCCAATTTTTAATATCTTTTTCCATCAAAACATCAGATTTTGATTCAGAAATCACTTCGAATCCATGTTTGCTGCATAATTTTTGCGCCGGACTATCTTTGGGTACTGTGATCTCTAAGTGTCTCTTTCTAAGTTTGCGCAGGTCTGCAATCGCGGTGCCAATGAGCTGAACTCCCAGATTCTGGTTTTGAAATTCAGGCAGCAGATACATGTATTTTATCTCCCCGCGATGTTCGTTCAGTACATCAAATCCGACAATTCCGGCAGGGTCGTCCGCAAGATACGCCATATATTCCAGCTCAGCGCAGGGCTCTTTTCCGACATCTGTACAATAAGACTGACGCAACTGTGCATCACGCTTTGCGTCTAATTTCGTAAACCGCAAGTTCTCCGTGACCCAATTTTTGTCATCGCGCCACCATTTTTGATGGGCAAATGTACTTTCTTCATAGCACAGATGTGAGTTATCGCCTTGATATTCAATATGGAATACTCCATTATCGTACGATAATAAAGCCACCGCTGTATTGTCGCAGTAGGGCAATTTCGTACAGTCTTTAGACTCTATGTTCATCAGTCTGCAAAAAAATGATCGAATAGCAAATCCATGAGAAAAGAGCGCAATGGTTTGATCATTGTGACGCTCGGCAACTGTGTTTATAAATCTGGTCATCCGTGCAATGACTGCTTCATAAGTTTCACTACTCGCTACATGCCATCTTGCCGGGTCAAATCCGAAGTTATAGCCCATTTCCTTATGATGATACTCGATATCTCCCCATGCCATATCTTCCCATGCACCCATATTCACTTCTCTTAAATCCGGGGTCTTATGGATCTCTAATCCACGCGGCTCTGCGACTGCGGTTGCGGTGACACAGGTTCTGTCCAAATCACTTGAGTACACTACATCTATTGTCTCGTCTTTAAATCGGTCGCGAAGCTGCTTGATCTGGACATGTCCCCTCTTGGTGATTTGCCCTTGTTGGTGTCCATGCGCCCTTCTGAATATATTGCCCTCAGCCTCGGCATGTCTAATCAAAAATATCTTTGTCAATTCAATATAACCTTCCCTATCAGTTCTGAAGCGGCGTGCACTTCATTTTTTACCATGTATTCTTCTATGCCTTTGATCACGTCAATGGGTGCGTATGGATTGTCAAAACACGCAGTACCAACACCCACCAAACTCGCCCCCGCCAACATCATTTCTACCGCATGGTCTCCGGTCATTACACCGCCCATGCCCAAAATCGGTATTTTTACTACCTGAGCAACTTGCCACACCATTCTGACTGCTACCGGAAAAATCGCAGGCCCGGAAAGTCCGCCGACATTATTGTAAAGCATAGGCCTTCGGGTTGCTGTGTCGATGCGCATGGCCAGTAGTGTATTGATCAGAGAAACTGCATCTGCCCCGCTCTCTTCGGCAGCTTTTGCCATCTGGGCGATATCTGTAACATTGGGTGAAAGCTTTACCATAACCGGAATATTTGAGCTTGCCTTAACTGCTTGCGTTACAGATGCTACACCCTCTTGAGAGGTACCAAACTGCATCCCCCCTGCCTTCACATTCGGGCAGGATACATTGACTTCTAACATATCCACACCTGCATCAGAAAGCATCTGCGCCATTTGAGCATACTCGTCAACGGTATTGCCGGAGATATTGGCAATGACTACGGTCTTATATTGCCGCAAGAAGCTCAGCTCGTCTCTTATAAAGCCCTTCACTCCGGGATTTTGCAGTCCTACACTGTTGAGCATCCCCATTGCGGTTTCGGCAATGCGCGGTGGTTTGTTGCCGAGACGCGGATTTAATGTCAGGCCTTTTACACAAATCCCGCCAAGCTGCGACAGGTCATAATATGCGCTGTATTCTCGCCCGAATCCGAATGTACCGGATGCGGTGATGATTGGATTTTTAAATTTTACTCCGGCAAAATCAATGTTTAAATTAACCATTATTGTTCTCCCCAAGCAATGTCTGTTGCCTCAAATACCGGGCCTTCTACACACACTCTACTCATATCAGGCGTGCCCATCACAGAAGTTTCGCATACGCATACAAGGCAAGCACCAACACCGCATCCCATCTTTTCTTCCAAAGATACTTGACATGAGACATCTTTGGCGATGCATAATTTCGCAACTGCTTTGAGCATGGCTTGTGGGCCGCATGCAATGACTGCACTATGTGGGTTATCGTCAAGAAGCTTTGTAAGCGGTACGGTTACAGCGCCGTGAGCGCCTAAGCTTCCATCGTCTGTTGTGATATGGACGCTGCTGCATTCTTTTTCAAAGGCATCTATTAATATGACTCTGTCTTTGTTTCTAAATCCAAGAATCGCTGTTACGACGCCTTTGGCAGCTTCAGCGGCAAAAAGCAAGGGCGGTACGCCGATTCCGCCACCGACAACGATGAGGTTTCCGTCAGGAATGGTAAATCCATTGCCCAATGGTCCTATGATGTCAACAGGTGAGCCTACTTCACATTTGGATAGCCAAAGGGTGCCTTCACCCTTTACTTCAAATACAACGTCCATTGCGGCGCCTGTAATGCTGGAAATGCTGATGGGTCTGCGCAGCAGTCGTTCATTACCACATTTAATGTGTATGAATTGTCCCGGGCGGGCTTGGCTTGTGAGTTCTTTGTTTACAATTTTTATGCTATGTACGTCATCGGCAAGTTGTTCATTATATACCACTTCACAAATGTACTTATCAGGCACACACATCACCCTTTCTTCACTTGTCATGCTGGATTATGTTATTGGTCACAGCAACTTGATTATAGCACGGCATGCAATATTTTTACAAGTATAGTTGTCGGTGATGATAATCTATGATAAAATGTGTGCTACTGTACACCCCCAATGTCATCTTGAGCAAAGCGAAGGATCTTTCCCCACGGCGTTTGCATCATTTTAAGATTCTTCGGGCAATAAATGCCCTCAGAACGACAAAATTGGGTCATGTCTGTACAGTAACAAATGTGTTGCAATGAGTACGAAGGGAGTTATATAGCAATATGAAAGTCGGAATTATAATGGGAAGTGACTCTGATCTGCCTATTATGGCACAGGCCGCAGAATTTTTGGATGAATTTGAAATACCTTATGAAATCACCATAGTTTCAGCGCACAGAACCCCGGACAGACTATATGAGTACGCAAAAACAGCAAAAGCGCGTGGAATCAAAGTAATCATCGCAGGTGCAGGCGGTTCTGCGCATCTTCCGGGTATGACCGCCTCCATTACTACATTGCCTGTTATCGGTGTCCCCATTCAGACCAAGGCCCTCGGAGGTCTGGATTCTATGTACTCTATCGTACAAATGCCGCCGGGTATACCTGTCGCTACTGTGGCCATTAATGGCGCAAAAAATGCAGGCATACTTGCGGCTTCGATTTTGGCAGTGGCTGATGATGCACTTGACAAGAAACTGGAAGATCATAAGGCCAGTCTGGTTGATTTTGTCAATATGAAGATCAAGCACCTTGAGGATGTTGGATATATAAAATATTTGGATGAAATGGAGCACTAGTTAATGGATGTAGTCAGAAAGAGAATCGGGATCGTCGGCGGCGGGCAGTTGAGCAAAATGATGATCCTCGAAGCAAAGCGGTTGGGGTTTTATGTTGTCACACTTGATCCTGCTAAGGATTGCCCATCACATAGCATCAGCGATGAGCATATTGTCGCCGAATTCGATGACCCACGCGCATATGTCCAGCTTGCAAAAAAAGTTGATGTAATCACTTATGAGTTTGAGCATATACATGCTAAAGTATTGGAGGATCTTGAACAAAAAGGCCACCTTATTTATCCCTCAGTCACAAGTCTCAAGGTCATCCAAAATAAATATACCCAGAACAAAAGATTGTTCGAAAACGACATACCTGTACCGCGTTTTGCTTTAGTTGACGGACCTGAGTCGATCAAAAGATTGGGCGCTCCGGATAAGTTCGGTTATCCGATCATGCTCAAATCCACTTTGGGCGGTTATGATGGCAAGGGCAATGCGCTGGTCATGGATGAAAATGACTGTGAATGGGCGTATAATCTCCTCGGCGGAAATAAAAGAGAGATTATGGCAGAAGAGTATGTCAATTATAGCAGGGAAATATCTATCATTGCTTGCCGCGGTATTGATGGAAGCAGAGTAATTTATCCTGCGGCTGAAAACAGTCATCGAAATTCAATCTTAGATACAACGATCGTCCCTGCAAGGGTCTCTGATGCAGCAGTCAAAAATGCGACTAAAATAGCTGATAAGGTGATGGAAGTCTTTGAAGGTGTCGGGACTTTTTGTGTCGAGATGTTCGTCGTCAATGATGACAAGGTGCTGGTCAATGAAATCGCGCCTCGCCCCCACAATTCCGGACATTATACGATTGAGGGATGTCTGGCCAATCAGTTTGAAAACCACATCCGCGCAATCACCGGCTTACCATTTGGCAGTGTTGAACTGATAAAGCCCTCAGTCATGGTCAATCTCTTGGGTGAGAACGATGGGGTTGCACAGCTGATCGGTTTACACGAGGCATACAAAGATCCGAATCTTCACGTCCATTTCTATGGAAAAGGTGAATCAAAACAATGGCGCAAAATGGGGCACTTTACAGTCGTAGACGATACCGTCAAAGGTGCACTTGAGCGCGCCGAGCGCGCAAAAAACATAGTAAAAATCATAGGTGTTTAGCGGAGGTATACATGCAACATTCTAAATCTGATAGCTATGCCAATGCAGGGGTTGATATTACGGCGGGCTATGAATCTGTTGAGCTGATCAAGCCGCATATCAAAAGTACATTCCGCCCCGGCGTGTTGGGTGGATTCGGCGGATTCGGCGGGCTGTTTGAGCCGAATCTATCCGGTATGAAGCGTCCGGTTGCTGTATCAGGCACGGATGGTGTCGGAACGAAGCTTAAGCTGGCTTTGATCATGGATAAACACGATACCATAGGCATTGACTGCGTGGCCATGTGTGTCAACGACATCGTGTGTGCAGGCGCTGAGCCCATGTTTTTCCTTGATTATATTGCAACCGGAAAAAACATCCCCAAGCGCACTGAACGTATTGTTTCAGGTGTTGCAGATGGATGCAGACAAGCCGGATGTGCACTCATCGGTGGTGAAACCGCTGAGCATCCGGACATGATGCCGGAAGATGAATATGATATTGCGGGATTTTCTGTCGGTTTTGTCGATTATGATCACATCATCACCGGAAAGTCTATTGTGCCGGGTGATGTGATTATCGGCCTTGAGTCTTCGGGCTTGCATTCTAATGGCTTTTCTTTAGTGCGCAAGGTCTTTGCAGATGAGCTGAGCGCACTGGATACTTATATATCCGAACTGGGTCAAACACTGGGTGAAGAACTGCTGTGTCCTACGCGGATATATGTAAAGCCGCTGCTGTCTGTAATCAGACAATTTGGCAAAGAGATCAAGGGCATCAGCAATATCACCGGCGGCGGTTATCAAGAGAATATTCCCAGAATGTTTCCTGACCATATTCGTGCCCAAATCGAAATCGCAAACATCCCTCAAAAGCCGATTTTTGATCTGCTTGCTTCAAAGGGTTCTATTCCTATGAGCGATATGTATAACACATTTAACATGGGCATCGGTATGGTACTGACTGTCTCAAGCGATCAGGCTGATTCGGTTATGGCTGCCTTGCGTGAATGCGGAGAGCGCCCTCACTATATCGGCCATTGTGTGCATGGTGAAAAAGGGGTGGATTTACAGTGGTAAAAACAGCAGTGCTGGTATCCGGCGGCGGTACAAATCTCCAAGCGATCATCGATGCGCATATTTTCGGAGAGATCAAAAACTGTGCGCTTATCGCCGTTATTTCATCCAATCCGGAAGCGTATGCGTTAGAGCGTGCAAAATACGCCGGAATTCCGACATATTGCGTGGATCGTTCGATCTTCCCCAACCGCCTCAGCTTTACAAAGGCGATGTTGGATAAGCTCAAAGATCTCGAAGTAGAGTTGGTTGTTTATGCCGGATTTAACTTTATTTTAGGGCCGCAACTCATCAGAGAATATGAGCATAAAATCATCAATATTCATCCCTCGCTGATTCCGTCATTTTGCGGTGATGGTTATTATGGTCTCAGGGTACACGAAGCGGTTTTGGCCCACGGCGTTAAGGTCACCGGTGCGACCGCACATTTTGCGACCGAAGAGCCGGATGATGGTCCGATTATTTTACAAAAAGCAGTTGACATACTGGAAAACGATACGCCGCAAACATTGCAACGGCGCGTCATGGAGGACGCTGAGTGGAAAATTCTGCCCGAAGCGATCTCCCTATTTTGTCAAGGGCTGCTCGAAGTAGAGGGACGCGTAGTTCATATCAGAGGTGACGCATGAGTAAAAATAATTGCATATCTACACTACTGTGTACAAATCCATATCCCGGACGCGGCATAGTCATCGGGCGCAGTGCAGATAATCAGCGAACCATTATGCTCTATTTCATCATGGGGCGCAGCTTAAATAGCCGCAATCGTGTATTTGAAAGAACCGAAGACGGCATACGTACCCAAGCGCACGACCCTTTAAAGCTCAGCGATCCCAGTCTGGTCATTTATAACCCCGTCAGAACCCTACAGCAGCAAACGATTGTGACCAATGGCGACCAGACCGATACCATCGCTCATTTTATAAATGACGGCGGCGATTTTCAAAGCGCACTCAGAACCAGACAGTATGAACCTGATGCACCAAACTATACACCGCGCATTTCCGGAATGATCTCAGCCGATGGCAGTTATACGCTTTCAATATTAAAATCCGCTTATGGCAATCCGGCCTGTTGCATACGTAATTTCTTTGAATATGCATTACCCCTGCCGGGTTTAGGGCACTTCATATCCACATATCAAACAGATGGTGACCCCTTACCCTCGTTTGAAGGAGAACCGATTCCTGTAGCTATCGCTACCACTGATGGATTAGAGTCCTTTGCACAACGTGTCTGGGAATCACTCAATGTGGAAAATAAGGTCTCATTATATGCTCGTGAAATAGCCATTGCCGACGGCACAGTAAATGACATCATCTTTAATAAGAATGTGTAGTGTGAATCATGAATGAACTTGAATTAAAGTATGGTTGTAATCCCAACCAAAAACCATCGCGTATCTTTATGAAAAGCGGTGCGCTTCCGGTTACTGTACTGGGCGGCAGACCCGGGTATATTAATTTTATGGATGCGCTCAACGGATATCAGCTGGTGCGCGAATTGCAAGCAGCTACCGGTCTTCCGGCTGCCGCTTCATTTAAGCATGTCTCCCCTGCCGGTGCGGCTGTCGGGCTAACGCTGAGCGAAGTGGAAAGAAAATTATATTTTGCCGAAAATGGCATTCAGTCCCCGCTCGCTTGTGCATATATCAGAGCGCGGGGCGCAGACAGGGTTTGCTCATATGGCGATTGGGCGGCGCTTTCAGATGTCTGCGATGAGGACACTGCGCTGGCGTTGCTTCCGGAAGTTTCAGATGGCGTCATCGCACCCGGTTATACCGATGCAGCGCTCAATATCCTAAAGCAAAAGCGCAAAGGTACGTTTAATGTAGTGCAAATTGACCCCAATTACACCCCGGTAAAGACTGAGCAAAAGGATGTCTTTGGCATCACTTTTGAGCAGGGGCGTAACGATCTTGAGATCAGTGCTCGTTTATTAGATCATATCGTCACCCAAAATAAAGATCTGCCCGAATCCGCCGTATGCGACCTCATTATCGCATTGGTCACGTTAAAGTACACTCAGTCTAATTCCGTAGTCTATGTCAAAAATGGATGCACGATTGGTGTGGGCGCAGGACAGCAGAGCAGAATTCACTGTACGCGTTTGGCAGGTTCAAAGGCAGACAATTGGTGGTTACGTCAGGCTCCTGAGGTCTTAGCGCTGCCTTTTAGAAATGATATAGCCAGACCGGCTCGTGACAATGCGATTGATCTATATATTTCTGATGATCATGATGATGTTTTAAATGATGGTCAGTGGCAGAACATATTTACTTCCCGGCCTTCGATTTTTACACGTGAGGAGCGTCGGAAGTGGATTGCAGGTTTGTCTGATGTAGCGCTTGGGAGCGATGCTTTTTTTCCTTTCGGAGATAATATTGAGCGTGCACAGCGATCCGGGGTAAAGTATATCGCTCAACCCGGCGGCTCCATTAGAGATGATCATGTGATTGAGACTTGTAACAAATACGGTATGGTTATGGCTTTTACAGGGATTCGGTTATTCCATCATTAATGTGTTGCTGTACGAAAGGGCAACCCAAAGCGTAATATATCTTAACACTAAAGATTGGAGAATTGAAATTTGAGAGTTCTTGTCGTTGGCGGCGGCGGGCGTGAGCACGCTATTTGTCTTGCATTGAGCCAGTCTGCTCATGTACAAAAGTTGTATTGTGCGCCCGGAAATGGCGGTATTTCCAAGGTCGCTGAATGTGTAGATATCAGCGCAACTGATATTCATAATATGGTCTGTTTTGCTAAAGAAAATGTTGATTTTGTCATGGTTGCACCCGATGATCCGCTTGCGCTTGGAATGGTCGATGCGCTTGAGGCGGAGGGTGTTCGGGCGTTCGGTCCGCACAAAGCTGCTGCGCAACTTGAGAGCAGCAAGGCCTTTGCTAAGGGTATCATGGACAAGTATGGGATTCCAACGGCACAATATAGGGAGTTTTCAGATTTTGATGTGGCCAAAGCTTATATCCATGAAAAAGGCGCTCCTATTGTTGTCAAGGCAGATGGGCTTGCGTTGGGCAAGGGTGTTGTCGTTGCATCAACCATTGAGGAGGCGGTTGATGCCGCTCATACTATGATGCTTGATAAAAAGTTCGGCGATAGTGGAAATCGTATAATCATTGAAGAATGCATGACCGGCCCTGAGGTGACTATTTTGGCATTTACCGATGGAAAGACGATTGTCCCCATGCTTTCTTCTCAAGATCATAAAAAGGCATTTACCGGCGATCTCGGTCCGAACACCGGCGGAATGGGCGCATTTTGTCCCTCACCGCTATATACGCCTGATATTGCCCGTGAATGTATGACTAAGATATTTCGTCCAACAATAGATGCCATGAACAGCGAGGGCATACCTTTTAAGGGTGTCATTTACTTTGGTCTGATGCTGACTCCCAATGGCCCTAGGGTCATTGAGTATAACGCAAGATTTGGTGATCCGGAAACACAGGCTATCTTATCCATGCTCAAGACTGATCTTTTTGAAATTTTTGATGCGGTTATTGATGAGCGTTTAGATCATGTTGATATTTCATGGGCAGATGGGTATGCCTGTTGTGTTGTCATAGCAAGTGGTGGGTATCCTGAAAAATATGAGACAGGGTTTGAGGTGTCCGGTCTTGATATGATCCCGGATGATATCATCGCTTTTCACGCAGGTACAAGACTTTCGGACGATGTCATCTTGACAAATGGTGGGCGTGTTCTGGGCATTACTGCAAGGGGTAGTTCTTTAGAGCAGGCCGCAAGACGCGCTTATGATGGTGTGGACTGTGTGCGTTTTAAAGATGCTTATTTCAGAACAGATATAGGAAAATAATGCGTTTCACTCTTGATTTTTGTCAATAACATGGTACAATGCGATAGTGTGGACGTGCGTCCGCATGATCAATTGTCTTAGGACATTAATGTAAATTTACGGAGGTATGATTATGGCGTACAAAATTAGTGCAGAGTGTGTTTCCTGTGGAGCTTGTGTGAGTGATTGTCCGGTTGATGCTATTGCTCAAGGTGAATCCGCTTACGAAATCAACGCAGACACTTGCGTAAGTTGCGGTGTGTGTGTGTCTTCTTGCCCTGTCGATGCTATAGGCGAGTAGTCTCAGTTTAAAACTGCCGTCTTTGAGTACAGTGTACCGGGCGGCAGTTTTTCTTTGGGGTCTCTGCTAGTCCACAGTTCACCGGGTATCTAAAACACAGGTTGGTGGGTAGATTTACGAGAAAGCGGGGCTGTTTATGTTAGATTATCTCTGGTCGGATGGGCCGCGTTTGAAACAGCAGTCCGGCGTATTTCGGCTGGGTACCGACTCTATTATGCTTGCGCATTTTGTCAGCAGTTCGGATTGTAAAAAAAGATCCGCCGTTGATCTCGGTACGGGGGCGGGGATTCTGCCATTAATTTTAACGTGGAATAATCCGACACTTCGGGTTGATGCTATAGATATACAACCTGAGGCTGTACAGCTTGCAAGAGAAAATCTCAATATCAATAGCCTTTCTGAGAAGGTAAACATCTTTGAAGGCGATCTGCGCTGTCATCGTGAGTTTTTTGGTGCGGGCGCTTATGATTTTGTAGTTTCTAATCCTCCCTACTATCCGAGCGGCAGCGGAAAGTTGCCCGAAGATGTAGGCATTATGACTGCCAGATCAGAAGTATTTTGTACGCTTGATGATATATGTAAGGCCGCAGGGTATTTAACGCGTTGGGGCGGGTCTTTTATGCTCATACACAAGCCCGAACGTCTTGCTGATATCTTCCGATCTATGAATATATATGGATTTGAGCCTAAGAGACTCAGGTTTGTATCGCACAAAAGTGATGCACCTCCAAATCTGGTTCTGGTTGAAGGCCGCCGAGGCGGTAAGTCTTCTCTACAGGTTGAAGCGCCGCTTATACTTATGGATGAAGATGGCTGTGATACTGATGAGGTTCGGGCTATATACAGGAGATAAAAAATAATGTCAGGAACGCTTTATTTGGTGGCAACACCCATCGGAAATTTAGGAGATATTTCTGTTAGAGCTGAGCAAACGCTTGCCACTGTGGATTTTATTGCCGCAGAAGATACGCGTGTCACGCTCAAGCTCCTTGGACATTTGGGTCTCAAAAAGCCGTTGGTGAGCTATTATGAACATAATCGCCGGGAGAGCGGTGAAAAAATCCTCTCCCGAATTTTGGCAGGTGAACATTGCGCTTTGGTAACAGATGCGGGGACACCTGCCATAAGCGATCCCGGAGAGGATCTTGTTTGCCTGTGTGCTGCTTCCGGTGTAAAGGTCATCGCTATACCTGGGCCTTGCGCTGCAATTGCGGCATTGTCTTTATCGGGGCTGATTAAGGGGCGGTTTACTTTTGAAGGGTTTCTATCCACCGCACGTAAGCGTCGTTTCGAGCACTTGTCCGAACTCAAAAACGAGAAGAGAGCTATGGTCTTTTACGAAGCGCCGCACAAGCTACTTCGGACGCTTCATGACATGCTTGAGGTCTTTGGTAATCGCCGGATCAGTATCTCAAGAGAGCTTACGAAGATTTATGAGGAAACACTCAGGTTTACTTTTGCGGAGGCCATTGTACATTTTAACGAGCGTTCGCCAAAAGGTGAATTTGTCTTGGTCATTGAAGGCGCTATGGACAATCCGGAAGATGCGTTTGGCATTGATGATGCTGTATCTATTGCAGAGCAATATATCGCTGGTAAAATGTCCGTAAAAGATGCCGCAAAAAAGGCCTCCGAAGAGACCGGTATTGCCAAAAATGCAATTTATAACCAATTAATTGCTTCACAACGCACACGCTAAAGAAATATGATTTTAATGGCGGTCACATGTGACCGCCACTTTTCTTAGATTTCCATTTCTCTTTTGCATATTTCGCAAATATGCTTTTTTCCTTTTCCGACTTGTGGGATAAATTTCTTAAGCACAATCGATGAACCTTCAACAAAAATCTCTACAGAATCTCTATCCGATATACTCATAGTACGCCGAAGCTCTATGGGTAATACGATTCTGCCCAATTCGTCAATTTTTCTGACTATTCCGGTTGATTTGATACTCATTTAAGCGACCATACCTTTCCAACATACTGCTATCTGCGAACTCTTACGACACACCTTGCCTCTGCCCCTCCCACTGTGACGATCAGGTTGGCTGTGCCGGCTCCTGTCATTGTCAACCGTGCCTCAGTTCCTTCCGGATTCAGGGGAACTACATCAAAGACAGCCTCATTATCAGATGTCCAAATAATTTCTTCTTCTATTCCGAGTGGTTCTACCCGAGCGGTAAAGGTCAGCTGGTCTCCCACAGGAGCTGTGAAGTCGATCATCCTGCTGTTTCGGTGCAAAATCGTCAGTGATCTTACTTCCGGAGGTTCAGGTGGTGTGGGGATTCCCAAGTCATCAGGGTCATCCTCATATTCATCGGAGGGTGAGGGCAGATTTTCGCCCGGTAAACTGACATTTCCATCTTCCAAGTCGTCTAATATTCCCGAAGGTGGTGTGCTGTCTTCGATAGTCCCTCCCGGTAACGCGGCAGTGGCATCATCGATAGGAGTGGTAAATAGCAAGACTCCTGCGGCAACGACTAAGCATCCTAAAATCAGAATGCTGATGAGCATCTTGCCCTTGGCATTATCGGCACCTTCTGTGTATTTTCCGCGGCCTATACGCCGCGCTCCACAGTATGGACATCTGCTGCGCACACCGGAATACTTGCGGTCACATCTGGCACATTTTATTTCGTTAACTAAACTCATCAGAAAACCCCCTCACATAAATATATGCATCATTTCAATACATAGGGTATGATACTGTAAAAAATCCACATTTTCTACGCTTAATAGACCATATCATTACATGCGCTTGTATCGTAATTGTAACGCTCCAAGAAATTTTACAAGAATTTCCAAGATTTGTCAACTCGCATATTTAAATTTTTTAAAAAGTTGTGATATCAGTGGTTACAGTTCAGTGGATATCTGTAACTATCAGCGCACTGCTTTGCTGTTGCATATCATTTTTATACATGTTTTTTGTATATTTAATACAATTTTTCGATGATTTATCATCAATTGTTTGACAGCGCTCACCGTTATATGCTAAATTATCGTAAGTGCATGTTCACTATTTGTTTACTTTTCTTCTGCATTATTCATTCCCCATGAATAAGGTTAAGATGGCCGGCAAATAGTGGGCAAATTTTTTTGCCGAAATAAATATACGGCAATATCGGCTGCACACAAGCAAGATAAAAAAATATATAGGAGGGCGAGTACATGGCAAATTTACCGATGACCCAAGGAAAGAAAAACAGAGATATCATGCACATTTTTATCGCGATAATTATAGGTCTGCTGATTGGCATTGTCATTCCGCCGGGTAACGGCATCACCCGAGAGGGGTTAACTGTGCTCGCAATTTTCGTGCCTACACTTTACCTGTGGATGGCCATAGCACCAACCACATGGGTATCCATCTTGTTCTTGGCAGCATTTGCCATGACCGGTATCAGAACACCCGGACAAGTATGGTCACAATCTGTTGGTCATTTCACCTTTACACTGGTCATGATCTTCATGCTTTTTGACAACTGTCTGAGAGAAACAGGCGCTATAAAGAGTGTATCGGATTGGTTTATTACAAGGAAGTTTACTCAAGGCAGACCTTATTTGTTCTTATTCATGTTCTATGCATCCAATCTCATTATCGGGCTATTTATGCAGAATCTAGCCCTTGCAATCATGTTCGTTGCTTTGACTACCAAGATCTGCGCTTCCATCGGCGTTAAGAGGGGCGATTCGCTTTACACCATTATGTTCTTGGGGGTTGTATGGGGTAATGCGGTCAATCATATCGCCTCTCCAATTGCCAAATCTATCCCCAATATAATCATTGGTCTGGTCAATAATACCTTGGATGTCCACCTATCTTATGCGCAATGGATCATGGTGGGGTTTCCGTTCATGGTCGTTATGTTGGGCGTGACCATGCTCGGTGTCAGAATATTTAACCCCGATGTCACACCGCTACGCAATTTCGATATTTCCGAATTCAGAAAAGAAAGAAAACCTCTGGGCAAGCGCGGAAAAATCGCTTTGGGCGCTTTGGTCGCAATCTTCTTGGTCATTATGATTCCGGAAACTTTATTTGTCATGGGCGTGGAAAATGCCATACTCTCATTTATTATTTCACAGACCATCACGGTGTGGGCGATCGTCATGGTTGTCATATTGTGTTTGATTCGTGTTAAGGATGAAGGCAGCGGTGAGGTCAAACCGGTGCTGGACTTCCCTGCTGCAATGAAGGATGTCAATGTCGGTGTTTTGCTGTTTATTGCTTGTGTTATCTTTATCGGCGGACCGCTTGGTGCGGGAAGTGCCGGGATTGTCGACTGGATGGGGAATATTTTTGGTCCTATCGCCGCCGCACTGCCCATGATACTGACATTCGCTCTATTTTGCTTTATCGCACTGCTGCTGACGAATTTCATGGCCAGTACAGTCGTTGCAACCATCATGTTCTTTATGGGTGTTGCTGTATTTGTGGGTACCAACATTATCGGAGTAGATGCCTATGGCAATAACATTGTTGAGTTTATCACCTCACCCATGTCCATGGCATGGGTCATGATCGGCTCTTTTGCCGGTTGTATCGGTGTTTCAATTCCGGCTTCGACCGCAACAACGGCATTGTATTATGGTCCCCATATTGAAGTAAGAGACACGTGGAAGTGTAATATCATTTTCCTATTGCTTACTTTAGTCGCAGTTGTTGCAATGACTCCGTTGGCTTATGCGGTGTTTAGCGCCTAAGTTTTAAGGCTGATAGCAGCAGCGTCTATTCAAAGCTGAGGATGTTTGGTGGTCTGTAAAGAGTAAATCTTTGCGATCCTCCCACAATACATTTTATCAAATTCTCAAAATGCGGACACCACACCGGGGCGCCCGCATTTTGCTTTTATTCTGATCAATTAGATATTCAAGACCAGTGGGAACAGTAGTATCACAAGCACAAATGCCATAACATTAAACAAGCCACCGAACTTGACATAGTCTGTAAACCGGTAACCTCCCGCCAGTGTCATTGTGATCGGCGGTGTTGATATGGGCGTTGCGTAACCAATGTTTGCCGCAACAGCCACCGCAATAACCATCGATCTGATATCATAACCTAGTTCAGCAGCAACTATTGCCGCAATCGGAATGAGCAGTGCAGCCGTTGCTGTGCTGGACATGAAGTTGGTAAAAATTACTGCAACCAAAGCCAGTATCACACATAATATCCAAGGTGACATGCTGTCTCCAAAGAAGTTGATCATACCATATGCAATCATGATCCCGGCTCCGCTATATTCTAAACCGGCCGCAACGCCGAATGAGCAACCGATGATCACAACGGTCGTCCAATTCATTTTTTGGAAAACCGTCCTTTGAGATATGCAGCCTGTAACCACACAAATCACAGCGCCCACCATAGCCACTATGCCCAAGGTCCACAATTCGGTAATGAATCCAACCACACAAAAAACAAGTACACCAATTGAGATGAACATTCTGATAATTTCGGCACGCGTTCTTTTTACCGGTTCGGCCTCGGATTCGTTATGCATTTCATGGGTGTAATCTTCTGCCTCCGGAAAATCAAATATCTTCTTTTTCAAACTGTGTCCAAAAGTCAACAAATAAACCGCAAGCAGCGCCACAATCGGCAATCCGATCAGTGAGAGTTCGAAAAACCCTATCGGGCGTATTCCATTTTCAATGAAGAGGCTCTGTGCAATGAGTTGAGGTGTTGAACCTACGATCGTCAGCCCTCCGCCGACAACAGAAATCAGTCCGATAATCATGTAGATATCTTTTTTTGTTAATTTTCCATTGGAGTGTGCGATTGATTTTGCTGCGATCGGCATAGTCATCGCAACGGTAGCCGTGTTGCTCAAAAAAGCTGAAATTGGAAGTATTACAAGAAACAATGCACCAATAAACTTCCGCTCATTTGTGCCCACCAGAGATATAATCGTCTTGCCTACAAGTCCTGCAACACCGGTCTCAAACAGTGCGTCACCGACGATGACCATTCCGACAATGAGAAAAACAATATTGCTTCCGAATCCGCCCAACGCCGCAGAAAACGGTATCACTCCAAAAATTGCAAGTGCAAGAACTGCCAAAATTGATGTCGTTGCAATAGGGATCACATCAATTATGTACAATATCATCATCACTCCGATGATGATCAGCGCTATGGTGCTGGATTCCAAAAATAACCACTCCTTAAGTCAGTTGAAATTGCTTCGAGATTTTGATAAATTCTTCAATCCCTAGTGTTTCGCCTCTGATTCGCGGATCGAATCCGCAAAACATTATGATATCCATAATATCAGCTTTCGTCATTTTACTGCCAAAAGCAGCATAGAGTGCATTGACAAGCGTTTTTCTCCGCTGACCAAATGCTGCACGTACAATGCGGAAAAAGTGACCTTCATCTGCTTTGGAAAGCCGTTTTTCAGTTCGTGTCCTCATAAGCACTACAGACGAATACACTTTAGGCCGCGGGATAAAACACTCCGGGGGTACATCAAACAGTATGGTCGGCTCAGTATGATAGTTAATGAAAACCGAAAATGCACTGTAGTCAGACGTGCCGGGTAGAGCGCACATGCGTCTGGCTACCTCCCTTTGCACCATCACTGTTACTTGCTCAAACAGGTCAGAGTCAATAAGCTTGGTGAGTATCGGCGAAGTAATATTATACGGCAAATTTGCGCAAACGCAATATCTAAAATCAACAAATTTATCTTTGAGTAACTGCGAAACATCAAGTTTTAGGATATCGCCCGCCACGAATTCAACATTTTCGCAATGTGCGAAAGTGTCTGATAAAATCGGCAGTAGTTTTTCATCCAATTCAACTGCAACCACTTTTCCTGCAACCGCACTCAGTGGTAAGGTCAGCGCACCTATTCCCGGCCCGATCTCAAGTACCCCGCATGATTGATCAATATTTGAAAGCCTCACAGTTTTTTCAGGTATGTTTGAATCTGTGAGAAAATTCTGCCCCATCGCTTTAGAAAATTTAAATCCGATGCTGTCTAGCTTTTCTCTTTTGATTGTATCCATTTTCATCTCCCTATAGGACATACGCTGAGGTCAAGTATAATCTATGACGTGCGTTTATGCAACCAACAATAAGCAAGGTAAGCGCTGATGAAGTATTTGTGAGGGATTTTTCGACTGTTTTTTGGATTTTGAGGGCGAATACTATCATGTATTTAACTGAAAAATGCGGAAAACAGGTGGGAAAATAACCACAAAGACAAGGCGTGTGCATTAATCAGCGCTTACCAAGGTCTAATAGTTTTTATTGAAAGTGATGTGGGCGTATGGTAGAATGTGGAGCGAAATGCTGAAAGGTTGGTTACATACATTGGATCTTTTTGAAAAATGCGAGAAATTCACGGCTGCCCGTGAGGTCATGGATGCAGGCATCTATCCTTATTTTCATGCGCTGTCTACTTATCAAGATACAGTGGTCACGATTGAGGGACGCCGGACAATCATGCTGGGTTCTAACAATTATATGGGACTGACTTGCGATACTCGCGTTATGGACGCAGCGATCGAAGCGGTCAAGAAATTTGGCTCCGGTTGTTCAGGTTCCAGATTTTTAAATGGCACGCTTGAGCTGCATAACCAGCTTGAAGAAGCGCTTGCTTCATTTCTAAACAAGGAATCTACGCTGACTTTCAGCACGGGATTTCAGACAAATCTTGGCGTGCTCTCTGCAATCGCAGGACCAAGAGATATTATATATTCAGACAGGCAAAATCACGCCAGCATTGTTGACGGCAATCGTTTGAGCTTTGCAAGGGTATTAAAATATGCGCATAATGACATGGACGAGCTGAGAGAAAAATTAGAACGTTCACCGGCAGATGCCGGAAAGCTCATTGTCACTGATGGCGTTTTTTCAATGGAGGGCGACATTGCACGTCTGCCTGACATTGTCGCACTTGCCAAACGCTTTGGCGCACGCGTGATGGTCGATGATGCGCATGGTCTGGGTATGATCGGTGAAAATGGCAGAGGCACCGCAAATCATTTTGGCCTTGAAGATGAAGTCGATATCATCATGGGTACTTTTTCTAAGTCTTTAGCCAGCCTCGGCGGTTATGTCGCCGCAAAGGAAAATGTCACGCATTATATAAAGCATAATTCCCGCCCATTTATTTTCAGCGCATCCATTCCCCCTGCCTGTGCAGGGGCAGCCTTCGAGGCGCTGCGTATCATGAAGAGTGAACCGGATCGCCCAATAAAACTTAAGGAAAATGGCGATTATTTGAGAGCAAAATTCCGTGAAGTCGGACTTACTATAGGTGACTCCGAGACCGCTATAGTTCCTGTGATGACCTATGATACAATACGTACCTTTAAAATTCATCATGAATTGTTGATGGCCGGTGTTTATTGCAATCCGGTGGTTGCACCTGCGGTCAATGATGGAGAGTGTCTGTTGCGCACCAGTTGCACGGCAACGCATACTCGAGAGCAATTGGATGAAGCGGTTGCCATATTCAAAAAAGTCTTTGATGCCGCATGATCAGTCCATCACTTACATCCGGATACGGAAACAACATCTTTATCACAGGCGGCTCATCAGGTATTGGGCTTGCCTGTGCGAGGCTTTTTGCCCAAAATGGATATCATGTCTATGCTGCGTCCCGAAATCCGCAAAAGGAAACGCTGAATTTTGACGGCGGAGGGCAAATACATCCTATTGCTATGGATGTTTGCAATGCTCAGTCTGTCAAAAATGTATTAACTGAACTTTTGACGGAAGTTGATATCGGGATTGTCCTGCACAGTGCGGGACTGGGTATCGCTTGTCCGGCTGAGTGCTTTCCGGCAGATTCAGTCAATATGCTGATGGATACGAATTTTAGTGCGATTTTGCATTTAAACAGTCACTTCTTCCCGCATTTTCGCAAGCGAGAGTGCGGGTTGTGCGTGATGATCAGTTCAGTCGCTTCTATTTTTGCAATACCTTTCCAGTCGCATTACTGTGCATCTAAGTCTGCCCTTGAATCCTACGCCGAAGCGCTGAGGATGGAAGTGTCCGATTATAATATCAAAGTTGCACTGGTGTTGCCCGGAGATACCCATACCGGGTTTACAAGTGCGCGCAGTTTCCATATTGATGAAGCCTCGCCATATTATAAGGCTTGTACTGAGTCTGTTGCAAAGATGGAAAAAGATGAGCTGGCAGGAGCGTCTCCGGACTGTGTGGCAAAGGTTATTTTCCGGCTTTCTTTTAAAAAAAATCCTCCGCTGCGCACTATTGTCGGAGCGGAGTATAAAATCTTTGCTTTACTTAAACGAATATTGCCGTATGGATTGGTGGAGTTTATTCTTAAGAAGCTCTATCTCGGTGGTTAATTATTGAGATTGGGGTTGTGTTCGCCCGCAAAAATGTACAATCATGCGGGCAAACGCAGCTTACCCCTACGGTTTGTCTACAAATTTATATTTGGAATTGCCGAGAATCCTCGCTCAAGATCTTCATCTGTTGGAACGAGGTCAGCCAGTGTTCCTTCATTGTATTTCATATAAGCACCGATATCAAAATAACCGGTTCCTGACAGGCAGAAGAGAATTGTTTTTTCCTCGCCTGTTTCTTTGCATTTTATCGCTTCATCAATAGCCGCTTTAATCGCATGAGCAGACTCTGGTGCCGGCAATGTGCCCTCATGTCTTGCAAATTGTACGGCCGCCTCAAATATTTCTGACTGGCTAATCGCTCTGGCTTCGTCAATATACCCATCATGGTAAAGCTGAGATAAGATCGGACTCATACCGTGATACCTCAGTCCGCCTGCATGATTCGTCGGCGGTATAAACGTTGCGCCCAACGTATACATTTTGGCCAAAGGTGTGACCATTCCGGTATCACAGTAGTCATACGCAAACTTTCCGCGAGTCAACGATGGACATGACGCAGGCTCAACGGCTATAAAGTAAGGGCTTTTCTCCCCTGCCAATTTATCGGCCATAAATGGCAGCATCAGACCGCCAAGATTCGAGCCACCTCCGGCACAGCCGATGATTACATCCGGATAATCGCCGATCTTTTCAAAGGCCAGTCTTGCCTCTTGTCCAATAATGGTCTGATGCAAGATCACTTGATTTAAAACACTGCCCAAAACATATTTGTATCCATCATTGAGCACTGCCGTTTCAACGGCTTCTGAAATTGCATTACCCAGACTGCCTCCCGATTCCGGATGGTTCTTGAGCATCAGTCGACCAATATCTGTCGTATCGGACGGCGAAAGGGTCACGGATGCACCAAAAGTTTCCATTACGCCCTTGCGATAGGGTTTTTGTTCGGCTGAGACCTTAACCATGAATACTTTTAAATCCAGACCAAAATATCCGCATGCCATTGAAAGCGCAGTCCCCCACTGCCCTGCGCCGGTCTCGGTCGTGACCCCTTTGAGTCCCTGCTGCTTGGCATAATAGGCTTGAGCAATTGCTGAGTTTAATTTATGACTTCCTGATGTATTGCCGCCTTCATACTTATAGTAGATTTTTGCCGGGGTACCCAGCGCTTCTTCCAGACAATACGCACGCACCAACGGTGATGGTCTGTACATTTTATAAAAGTCACGTATGCCTTCGGGAATTGCTATATACCGATCTGTATCATTTAACTCTTGCTTAATCAGCTCATCGCAAAATACCGGTGAAAGTTCTTCCACGGTCACCGGCTCAAGTGTCTTAGGATTTAAAATCGGCCTATGGTCTGTTTTCATGTCCGCACGGACATTGTACCACGACTTTGGAATCTCTTCTTCCGTGAGATATATTTTGTACGGTATTTTTTGCATATCCGTTCATCCCCCTGATTTTGTTCACTTGTTGACCATTAAACATAAATAAATAATAGACTCTAATCGCTATTTGTCAAGTATTTTCTCATTGACAAAACCCATCACGAAAATGTATAATGCAAGGCGAATTGCTTTAGCCATACGCTGGTGTGGCGGAATAGGTAGACGCCCGGGACTTAAAATCCCGTGGGAGCAATCCCGTGCCGGTTCGATTCCGGCCACCAGCACCAAAAGCAAATGAGTCATCATACAGGAGGAAATAACATGAGCGTTAAAAAACCCCTTGAAGGTGTCAGAGTTGTAGAAATGAGCACATTTATCGCCGTACCTGCGTGCGCGCGATTTTTTGCTGAATTCGGAGCTGACGTAATCAAAATAGAGCCGAAGGGCGGCGACCAAGTAAGATTCAATGGCGCATCGGAAGGCCGACTCGGCGATCCGTATGAAAACACTACCTTTGACCTTGAAAATGCACACAAACGCAGCTTAGTCGTTAATCTCAAAGCTCCTGAAGGACGCGAAATCCTATTCAAGTTACTGGAAGACACCGACATCTTCCTGACCAACTGGCGTCCGCAGGCACTTGCCAAGTTGGGGCTGAATTATGAAGATTTAAAAGAAAGATTTCCAAAACTCGTCTATGCTTCGTTTACAGGCTTTGGTGAAACCGGCCCTGATATGAATCTTCCGGGCTATGACTTCACCGCATTTTGGGCACGCGGCGGCCTGTTGGGTACGCTGTACCAACAGGATTCTGAACCCATAAATCTCATCCCCGGTATCGGCGACCACGTCTCCGGCATGTTCCTTGCAGCCGGAATCATGACCGCACTGTATAATGCGCAAAAGACCGGAAAGGGTGACAAGGTCACGACCAATCTGCTTCATTGCAGCGTGTTTGTTCAGGGTATTGCCATTCAAGCTGCGCAGTATAAGGGCTTGGGGCAGATCTACCCAATCAGCCGTAAAACTGCTGAAAATCCATTTAATAACACTTATAAGAGTAAAGATGGCAGACATATTCAAATTTCGATGCCGCCATTTGATATCTTCTACCCCATGTTCATGCCTTTGATCGGCCGTGAAGATCTCGTAGGCAACGAGCGCTACACCATGGCTAGCATCACAAATAACAAGCTGCATGGCGAGTTTGTTCAGATTCTCAGTGATGCTTTTGCGCAAAAGACCGCTGAGGAGTGGACAAAAATCCTTACAGAGGGAGATATTCCCTTCTCAATATGCCAAGTTTGGGAAGAAGTGCTGGAAGACAAGCAGGCTTGGGCTGCAGGTGTGTTCGAAGAGGTTGATTATCCCTCCGGCAAGCGTGCAATGGTTCGCCCGCCGGTCAGCATCGAAGGTGCTGATGCGCTGCCATACACCAGAGCGCCCATGCTGGCTGAGCATACCGAAGATATCCTCAAAGAGTTGGGTTACTCTGAGGAGCAACTCAAGCAATGGCACGAAGCAGGGGTCTATAATACGTGGGATGACCTCAAGGGCTATGTCATGAGCAGAGCGTAGGCTCGTAGTAAGTTCTCATTGTTTGCACCGAAGCCGCCCGATGAGGGCGGCTTCAATAATTATTGAGCAATGAATAAGACTGATTTTAATAATCCTTTCATCTTCGGCAAATCGTCTTTTTATCCGACTTATGCTAATATGCTATTATAAATTCCCCGTTGTGCGCACAACTATATGCGCTTGCACATCAGTAGCTTAAGACCATCAGACCTATGGCGAAGGAGATCATTATGACCGATTTAGACAAAGCTGAAAAACTGCGCGAGAAGACAGGTGTCAGTTATGCAGAAGCCAAAGAAGCGCTGGACAATTCAGACGGCAGTCTTTTGGATGCACTTGTATATCTTGAAAAACAAGGCAAGGTCGAGACTCCACCCGGTGGTGGGTTTTATTCCGGCGCAGGATTTGCAGGTGACGCCGGTCTATCCGCCCAAAGCCGCAAACGTCGCAGGCAGGGCGAGGGTTTTGAGTCTATGCTCAAGCGGTTTGGCAAATTTCTCTTGTCTTTGCTAAACAAGGGCATGGCAAATAAGCTGGTTGCACACAAAAATAATGAACATTTGTTCTCCATTCCTGTGATTATATTTCTCTTGTTGCTCTTTGCATTTTGGATCACGCTGCCTGTGTTTATTATTACTTTATTCTGCGGGATAAGATATCGTTTTTCCGGGCCTGATCTGGATAGAGATGAGGTCAATAATGTGATGAATGTTGCATCGGATTTTGTTGATGATGTAAAAAGTGCATTAGCTGACGATGATGAAGACGATGACGAAGACAGAGATAAACACAATCCCAACAAGAAAGAAAAACACACGCAGAGCAATCATAAAGCACACGATGATGACGATGATGTGATCTATCTTTAAGGAAGGATGTGATATTTTGAATGAATCTGTAAAAATCCTACTGATCGAAGATGAGGAAAAATTGGCAAGGTTTGTTGAATTGGAACTGTGCCATGAAGGCTATGAGGTAACCAAAGCATTTACAGGCAGAATGGGATACGATCTTGCAATATCGGAAAAATTCGACCTTGTATTGCTCGACATCATGCTTCCTGAACTCAATGGCATGGAGGTTCTGCGCAGATTGCGCCGTGTTTCAAAAGTACCTGTCATTATGCTGACTGCCCGTGATGAAGTGATGGATAAGGTCGCCGGTCTGGATCAAGGCGCTGAAGATTACATCACCAAGCCTTTTGCTATTGAAGAGCTTCTGGCTCGGATTCGTGCAATTTTACGTAAAGTAGGGGCAGAAAATAGCACGGCACATGCTGATTTGCTTAGTGCACAGAAAATCAGTCTGGATATAAAGCGTCATACTGTGTTTTATGATGATACTCCCATTGAGCTAACTAAGCGTGAATTCGATCTGCTCCATTATATGCTTAAAAACAAAAATGTTGTCCTGTCGCGGGAAATGCTCCTTGAACATGTGTGGGAATATGACTTTGATGGAGGTACCAATGCCGTTGATGTCTATATACGTTTTTTGCGCACAAAAATTGATGAGGCATTTGATATAAAACTCATACATACCGTTCGCGGCGTAGGATATGTGATCAAAGATGAATAACATCGAAAAAACAACTGAAAATGCCGGAAAAATCCGCAGTTCTATAGCCAATAGGCTGGGTGTCAAGCTCTTCTTTCGCTTGCTGGGTATTTTCTTCGGACTGAATATAATGATCATCATCATTGCTGCGCTTGCGCTTGCGTTTTATAGTGAAAACAGGGTCACTTCTGCACTCGAATTACTGATCGAACATGAAGCCCCTGAGCAGGGTGTGTGGAGTGATTTTGCAGGGATTCGTGTACGCGCACTTCCTGAGCTTTCCGTTGGCGGTGATGTTGATTGGCCATTTACCCGATATCTTCCATTTGATATACAACAGACTGTCAGAGGGTTTAGGGCACAGCCTGGCGGACTGCAACGTACTTTACACAGTATTACTTATGTTGTAGGCATTGCAACAGACGATGGTGCTTTTGAGGTCGAGCTTCATATCGGTAGATTCATCATCGTGTTTTTCTATGCGCTTGTTGTGCTCATGGTGTTGGAGTTTATTGTACTGCTGTCTCAGATCGTGGATGATCGAAAAATGATCCGAAAATCTCTTGAGCCTATTTCGGAGTTTGCAAAAGCTGCACAATCTTTTTCTGAAATAAACCAGCAGTTTAATCATGAAAAGATGATGGCGCTTGCCGGTAAGCTCGATGGCATTGACGCAGGTCATTTGGACGCACGCATACAAGTCGATGATATGCATGAAGAACTCAGAAATGTGGCTGATGCGATCAATGGTATGCTCGACAGGATAAATGAATCCTATGCCGCTCAAGCCAGATTTGTATCCGATGCGTCACACGAGTTACGCACTCCGATTGCTGTAATACAGGGGTATGCCAATCTGCTTGACCGTTGGGGTAAAGAGGATGTTAAAACCTTGACCGAGTCGGTTACGGCAATTAAAGACGAGGCAGAGAGCATGAAGGAGCTGGTTGAGCAACTCTTGTTTCTTGCGCGCGGTGATAGCAATAGGATCAGTCTGGTGGAAGAGCATATTTTGCTTGCTGATATTATTGAGGAAGTGGTCAGTGAGACACAAATGCTGGGCGCAAAACAAAGTATCAATGTTTCCACTGATAAGACTACAGTTTTAGCTGATCGTACACTGATCAAGCAGGCACTGCGGATATTGGTCGATAATGCGATAAAATATACGGATTCGGATGGGCAAATCACAATCGCCGCAACTCATGATGGTGTCTATGCCAAATTATCTGTTGAGGATAATGGTATCGGCATCAGTCCGGATGTACTGCCTAATGTTTTTGATCGTTTTGTCAGAGCGGATGAGTCACGGGCAAGGGCTACAGGCGGTGCCGGTCTGGGGTTGTCCATTGCTCAGTGGATTGCGGCACGTCATAAGGGGCATATGGAGGTGCTCAGCCGTGAGGGTATCGGCACGAAGATCACTTTTGTTCTTCCTGCGATGATTGAGCATATGGATATTGTCACTGTGGATGATACTGTTTTCCAGTCGGAGGTGGTGTCTGAGGCAGCATTTCACTCTGATTTACCGCCACAGAGCGATGATCATGTGATTCATTTGTGATCGCGTGGAATTTAAGAGAATTTCCGGTGGAAATTCTCTTATGAATGTGTTAGAATAATGATACAAGTTATCGGCTTGTCGACACCCAATCGCAATCAGGCTCGCACTGCTAGACTAGGAGGTGCGTTATGAAAATTGAATTAACTGAACTCGAATTTAGACGACTTCTGGATATGGCTTATATAGGAAATTGGATACTTAATTCGACTAGAGGGTCGGATCGTTTCACAGATTATGACATCGTAGAAAGCAAGCTTTTTTCATACTGCCATAGGCATGATATGCCCACGCTTGCCGAATATATTGCCGGTGATTGCAAGCCTTCGGCAGCTTTTGAAAACGGCGGGATTCATGAAGCTATTGCAGAATATGAGGATTCTGTTTTCTTTGAGATTCTTGCTGAGGAATTGGCTCGCCGGGATATGGATTTTGAGCCGATCAGTCCTGAGAATTATAACGAGCTTACTGATCGTATTGATGAGTATATCGAAGAATTCGAGCAAAATGGAATTGACAATATATCTTTGGATAGGTAAAGAAGATGTTTGATTTAAGCGAGATCAAGGGTGCTGTGCACAATGCGGCTTTGGAGCTCATATCACAGTCCAAATTGGAATCCGGACACATTGTTGTTGTCGGGTGTTCTTCAAGTGAGATTACAGGTCAGCGTGTGGGTACAAATTCTACACCCGAAATTGGAACTACCGTCTTTGATGCGTTAAATGAAGTTTTTTCAGAAAGAGGCATCTATCTTGCAGCGCAGTGCTGCGAGCATTTAAACCGTGCAATCATTATCGAGCGTGTTGCTTCGGCTGGATTTAAAATAGTCAATGCTATTCCGATGCCCAATGCAGGCGGTGCGTTTGCCTCAGCGGCTTATTCCGGTTTTAAAGACCCTGTAGCTTTAGAGTCCATTGAGGCGGATGCAGGTCTTGACATCGGTGGAACGCTCATCGGAATGCATCTTAAACGTGTGGCTATTCCGTTGCGTTTGGAGACCGCACATGTTGGTAATGCTCCGCTTATGGCGGCAAGGACGCGTCCGCCGCTGGTCGGTGGAGTTCGTGCGCATTATGATGAGCATCTATTTTAATCAACTTACTATTGACATTTGTCATAAAGAGCGTTAAAATATCCGTCAGTCGCAATATCTGATGCTTTGTTTTGTCAGATGGTCGCTGATACAATTTTATGGAGAAGTACCCAAGTGGCCGAAGGGGCTCCCCTGCTAAGGGAGTAGGCGTGTAAACAGCGTGCGAGGGTTCAAATCCCTCCTTCTCCGCCAGTGAGGGTGTTGTCAAGTGACTCGAGATTGTAGTACAATCTCGAGTCACTTGACAACACCCACTTTCTTTTTACGCAGTGGCATAGCTCACCGCCACGCCCTTTCTTGTTGGAATGTGAATTTCCGTTTGCGGAATCTTCTTCAAGTCCGGCACATCTATTGCACCAACACAGTTGTAGAAGATTTCAACTTTCTGCACTTCGGCAGCAGGGCTGTCCTTACCCGCAACACTTATCCGCTCACGGTGATGCACCACAATCTTATCCACGAACTCACGCAGAATCTCTGGCGTGAGTTTTTTCATGCGAGTATACCGCTTGACGGTGGCGAGAAAATCACGAGCAGAACCCGCTGTACTCTTTTTAGATGCCACCTCGCGGCTCAGCATTACGATCTGCGCCTCGTTTTCCGCCTGCTCATCCTCATACTTGCGGGACATTTTGGCGAATCTGTCATCGGTAAGCTTACCACTCAGGTTGTCCTCATAAATTCGCTCGAACAGGGAATCCAGCTCTTTATTTCGAGCTTTCAAGCTGCGGATTTGCTGCTCTGACGTGTAGAGTTGCCGCTCCATTTCGTCACCCATACCCGTTGTGAGAATTCGTAAGAAGTCATCCTCATAGTGCTTGGCAAAAGCCGTGATGCGCTTAATGTCGCCCAACACCACTTGCTCAAGAAAGTCAGTACGGATATGATGAGTGGCATCACATTGCCCACGCTCCTTGCCACGATTGTTGTAAGTGCGGCAGTTAAAATACGTTAGACTGTGGTTCTTCTGGTTAAAATGGAACGCCAGGTTCCCGCCACAAGTTGAGCAGACGAGCAGACCTGCAAACATATTTTTTTCGCTTTTCACCGTCTGTCGCACACGAGTTCTTCCATATTGCTTCTGCACCCGTTGCCATAATTCTCGTTCAATGATGGGCTCGTGCACATCTTCGAAAACCATCTGATTTTCAAGCGGATTTTCCATCCGCTTCTTGATTTTATAGGATTTCCGATAGGTCTTAAAGTTCACCACATCGCCGCAATATTCTTGTGAGGTCAAGATTTTTTGAACAGTTGTCGCTTTCCAAGCAAAGTCGCCATTGGGCGGTACAATTCCGGTAACTTTGTGACCGTGGATTCGGGCATAGACCGTTGGAATGATAATCTTGTCGCGTTCTAAGCCCACCGCAATCTGATCTATACCGTGACCCTCAATATACTGACGGTAAATTCGCCGCACTATCACAGCAGCCTCCTCATCAATGACCCAAAATTTAGGGTTATCAGGGTTTCGTTTGTAGCCGTAGGGCGGTTTTGTGGTTAGCGGTTCACCATGAATATTCTTGTGCGGCGGAGCCGCCTGTCCGGCGTGGCGTGAGCCACCGTTCCGGACAAACGGAGCCACCATTATTGATTGCTACATAACTAGATTTTTATCAAGACCATATACTTCTCTC
>Ga0123355_10000651_pt1 | contig 47058 bp, 15 predicted proteins | sample TergutEmb28metaG_3_FD_89872 | JGI IMG/M metagenome (GOLD analysis project Ga0123355, IMG submission 89872) | Embiratermes neotenicus P1 segment gut microbial communities from Petit-Saut dam, French Guiana - Emb289 P1 | ecosystem: Host-associated > Arthropoda: Insects > Digestive system > Gut ...
AGTGGGCAGTAGCATCTGGCACAGAATTGTAGAGGCCTGAAGATGACTAGTCTTTAGTCGAAACATGTAGCCATACTATAACTACACTATAAATAAATAATTAGATTGTGCTGACGTACACTTCTGTTATACTATTTGATTTCTAAGCACATCGTGATGCCCTCTTTCAGAATACATGTCAAAACTTGGCTTTAAGTTTATAATAAAAACGTGATTTCTTTTAAGGGTTATATACAATAACAAATGACATATTTCCAGTGTCATATAACTTGATACTCCTCTACGCTGCAACTTGCGCTAAACCGAACTGTCGAGGAGTTAAAGGTGGCTTATTTATTTCGCAAATTTCTACGTTGACGGTAACAAATTCAAGTAGCTTAATTGCTTTCGGCAGCAGAAGTAATAAATTTGTTATTATATTTCGTGCACTGGGGTATCGGTCGAAAATCTCCGGAAAATGACTTTCCTGATTGCGACATCATCGTTTTCGTCAGTTTCTCCAAGCAAATTACGTAAGCCTATGTGTCTCAAGTTCAGTTCAGACAGGACAGCTTCCTTCGCTCTTTTCCGATTTCATTATTTACCTCATCTTTTATTTCAAAGATAGATACTTAATATCAGAAACTGAAAATTATATAAAATAAAATAAGCAAAGAACACAAAAAATACTTTTGAGACTTACCATTTTGTGCTTGTTCGCAAAATTTCAAAAGACGACCGTCAGGTCTGTCCTTCCGTCCGTCTGTCCTTCCGCCCGCACAGAACAGCTCGGCTCCCACTGGAAGAATTTCTATGAAATTTGATGTTTGAGTGTTTTCCCAAACTATGTCCAGAAAATTAAAATTCCTTTAAGAAGAATATCGGGTACTTCACGTAACGACCCACGCACATTTGTGATAATATCTCGCTAAATTCTTCTTAGAGTGAGAAATATTTCAAATAATATTTGTAGGAAATATCAAAGCACGCATGTCATCTTCAATAACTTTTTTTCCGTGAACCACGCTGTTTTCGAGATTATGTGGAAAATTACGGTACATTAAGACAGGCCAAAGATGGCAATATAATACGGTGTATTTCCTTATGCCCTGGGCAAATAAGGCTACAGAAATTCTTTCAGAGTTTGTAATAAGCCCTACATATTACTTTATTAAGGTAATAATATTTTTGCGCACGCGGCTCAATGTTACGTCTTTACGTACAGTACAATGCCTGTCTTGTATAATCTATGCTTGTGACGTCTATTTTTTCAAAAACGTTTTGGGGGTGCACGAAATATGTTAAAATATGGTGACGTAATTTTATTAATTAGACCTCAAGTGTGGAATGTTGCGATTACCATTTTGCGTACTGCTATTAAAATCAAAAAGAAAGAAATAATAAAAATATTTTTAGTATATTGGCCTATAATATTTAAAGAATATACGGGACTATACAAGTAATCGACTCCCAGTGTAGGTGTACATAATGTACATAATGCCTAGTATACAAAATGGCTTATATGCACATGATACATATACACATGATACATGTGCATCTTACAGTTGAAACTTCCAGAATTCGTGGACGATTTTCACTAAATTATTATTCACATGCGCTTACCATAACCCCATTATTTTTAATTGCTTGCTATACGTGATAACAATTATTTATACAAGTCGAACGAAATTCACGTGGACGTTAGAAAAAGTAAGTACAGCGTAATATTTCTGAGGCATCTGCTCTGCTATTTTCTCGTTATTTCTATTATTCTTATCAGCACAGAATTTCTTCAGTCAGTCTAAACGCAAATTGTGTATTATAATAACACTAGTAACGTCCAGGACTCGTGACTAAGAAAGGTGATACAGCAGGAGAGTAAGTTTTATGAGTTCTGGCTGTATCTGCGTGTTTTCAGTTACTGCAGTGGGGTAATGCTGAGTTCCTTTTCACTGCCGCCTACTCTAAGAGTCATTCACGATTGAAGGGAATGGAGAAATGGGGGGATTATAGGCGACAGAGGAAACCGAAGTGTTCGGAGAAAAGCCTGCTGATGACCAGTCATTCCGACCACAAGCCCACTTGGAATTCCCTGGGACTGAACCCCAGTTTCGTAGATAGATGTGGACGACTAGCTTTCTGCTGTATGGTGCGGTGTGTATAGGTTCTGAATACGTATATATATATATATATATTGCAGTATTCGGAGAAAGTTTTTTCTTATCTCTACTCTCTTACTGGGTTGTCTGTACAGTATCAACTTGTAGGCATATTTTGGCAACTCCCGTAAGTTCTACAGTTTTTGGTGCTAACCAACTTCGGAAGGTCCGGAATTACACCGCATTAGGCACCTAAGGTGAAAGTTAAGCCTCAGAAAGATGGGAAGCGATTTTTCAGAAACGTTCAGAAAATCACGGAGAAAAAAGTGTAAGCTGATGAATATTGCTTATATGTGTATAACATCCAAAACACAAGAAATATTTTATCTGTTCGTCTTATTTAGGTCAAATGGCTTATTTAGAAAACGCCTGTCTGGGAGCACAAATTTTACTTTTGCTTCCATATTCTCACGGAAATGCAAGCACTTAACGGGGTGAAGTCGAAGCAGTGTACTACACATACGTGTACACTAGCCAAAAACTGTTATGGTTAACGCCATGGAGCGGCTACCACCATGACAACGCAGGCTAATCGGTGGGTAGGCTTAGGCAAAAAAAGACGAAATGTACTCACTGAATATATACTCCAAGGAGCAGAGTCTGTAAGAAGCTGTCATTTAGTTAGTAAAGAAAATCCACGCCTTCTGTACAAACCAAAGTTTATTTACCGTCTTCACAACAGCCCGTCACTGGTCTGTGTCAGGAGCAGGACAAGGGCAATAACAATCTCACGCGATAATTTTATTCCTTTCTACGTTCTTCGCGACAATTTCGTTTTGTCCAGCCCTGAAACCTATATGTCAGCCGAACAGAAGGTAATCCGCGGAGCTTTAGGCGATGAGCCGCCCGGGTCGCGAGGTAATATCATACGACTGTGGACGTGACCAGAGTAACGAGGTACTGCCTCTTGTCGTCACACAGCCTGTCAGTAGGAGCCGCACATTTCAGTCACTGCAGTGATTACGCAACGAACTGGACTAGTGGAGAATCGGGGTTCGGTTCTCGACAGACATTTTCGTTCCTGCATAGCATCCTGACTAACACGGTCAGCCTCCTATCCAAAGAATACCTTAAAAAATCCCGAAAAATAAACGTCCTAGACGTAACAACATCCTGTACTTTGTCCCAGTGCCGATACAAATAATGGTTTTAATTATACTTTAGTTCTTCATATTCATTCTTGGCGTGGTGTCTGGTTAAGAACAGAGACAGCTGTACAGTTACCTTTACTATATCAGTCTTGTTACTGCAAGCATGCAGAGTGCAGGAGGCTGGAAGAGCTTAGTCGGGCTAGTGATTAGGCTATGGGTTGAAATTTCCATACATTTGCCTAGGTTACTGGCATAGGCAAGAAACTTATCCCTTTTTCAAAACATCGAGGGCTCTGGGGTCCAGCCTTCATCCTATTCAGTTGGTATCCGGGGGCTCTCTCCTCTGGGTAAAGCGAAACCAAATCTGTGTCGAGAAAAGAAATATTTAAAAGACACCCCCAATCCACCTAAAGCTTTCATATCATACACAGAAACAGCTTCCTCTTTGTCCACCAAAAATCCCACATGTTTTGGCATGGGATTGAAGCAGGTTCTCTGGGGCGAGAATTTGGCTACTGATTACATAAAGTATGTTATAATGGGGTTCTAAGAGAGAAATAGAGGTGCCTCTTATTTAGTATGGTTGTGAAACTTGGTGTCAGCCTGAAAGAATGGGAGTGGGAGTGGGAGTGGGAGTGTCAGGAGAACGGGGGGAAAGGCAACATATGAGTAGCTTCATAGCTGGTCCTGTGCAAAAAAATATTGTTACGGTCATTTCCTCTCGAGGAAAACAGGCAGGCTATATAGCAATAAATTCATCCAAAAATGTGACAGGAAAAACTGACAGAACTATTGTGTAGCTCAAGATATATATAAGAGCGTAATATTAAAATGTGCCTTAAAGAAGTAGGAAGCGATAATTTGGGCTGGATTTGTTGCTCAGGATAAGGAACCAGCAATGGGCTGCTGTGTACATACTAATGAGCCTTTGAGTTCCATAATAGATAGGAATTTCATGAGCACCTGCGAAGCTATGATCTTCTTAAGGAATATGTGTTTCAGCTCCATGTCCAACAGCCTCAGCAGTATGAGTGCAGCTGCCGCGGCCGGCAGTTGTCTCCAGCAGCGAGATCACAGTAGTTACCCCTACATGTTCCACGACCCGCTACACTCCCTCAGTTCGACTTACAACCACTCGGCAGCGCGGGCTGCGGCTGTGTCCAACCCTGCCGTGGCACACTCTCAGAGTGCGATCAACACGCACGCGCCCTACGGCGGTGTCACCACTTCCTCAACGCCTGCCACCGGCACTGGTAAGAACTCGCATGCGTGTAACACAGGCTTCAATGGTTACCATGGAAACTGGGGCACGTTAGGTGGCGGTAACACATCACAGTTACGTTCACGCTTAAGTTTAGAGCAGTTTGCTACCTTTCCGTTTGGAGTATTTGGCCTTCATGGCTACTAAAAGTATACAATTTTGCATGTTTTGCTATAGGTATATGGGGGTTTGATCGTGAAGGAAAACAGATTAAGGGTACCAATCTAAGGGAAAGTGGCTATTTGGATCTAAGACGGCTACACGTAATAGGAAGATGGTAATAACTGCATAATAGAGAGATTCATAATTTGTACTGCTCCCTAGTAACCTATTAGCACGCCTGATTAACTTGAGGCCCGCGGGTCGCATGCAGCCCGCCCACTGAGCCTCACTGCGCTGCCCATAACGACTTTTGTAAATAATATTTAAATTTATTGCATTTTTTGAAAGTTTAATTTAAATATCGTTGCAATAACAGGACTCTGAACAGTGTTCGGCAAGTTATAAACACAATATTACCACATCTCTCGGAATCTAACCCCGTGAGCCGTGGGTATTTTCTTTGGAATGGTAGGTCCTTGCCGCTCTCTGCGATGTGCAGGCCTTCCATAATTGTAATTAAATTATGCACATCGAGGTGGGTGGATTAGCATCATGCGTTATAGAGATGAAAAGGCATAGAAATTTTGTTGTCGGAGATTTTGACAGTAAGAGACCGCTAAGAGACATAGGCGTAGGTGAAAGGATAATATTAAAATACATATTAAACAAGAGGATGTCACGGAGTGAACTGGATTCATCTGGCTCAGACAGAGTGCAATGCAGGACTATTTTAACAAAGCAATTCAGTTGTGAATTTTACAAACCTAGGAAATGCCTGGGTTAGCTGAATTACTGCTAACTTCACAAGAAATACTTAGCTCCACATTATGCCTTCTATATATGGAAGAATGTGGTGGTAATGGAAAACCAGGACTTGATATAAGCTAAGAGTAATCTGAAGATGAATAATGTTGAGAAAGTATATCAGTCGGTAGGACAAACAAGCTGTGCACTGAGCAATCGGAAAATCGGGGTTCGATACCATGGGGCAGGGATTTCTCTGTTATACAAAGTAGCAGATTGATTCTGGGACCCAGTGGGCACCGATAATAAAGTAGCCGGGCCGTGAATCTGGGCACTCCCATTTCGAGACAAGGTCAAAGATTATTTTCACATGTTGTAATATCTTGGTGCTTAACCCTTTGACGCCTAACGACAACTATAGTGGTCGTACTGCACCGCTAACCTCTAAACGTTGCATTTTATATATTTATTCAACAAATATATGTACCGAATATTTTAAACACGGTATATACTCTCCGTTTTTTCCTCTTCAAAATGCAGTTTGTTTCATAATTCTAGCATATTTGGTTCCTGTTTTCTTCACATTTTATATAGAGGGCGTGCTAAAATTAAAAAAAAAATTCCGACGCCAAAAGGTTAAGTTCAGAGGAGACTTTACTTTTATAAGACGGAGTGTGAGATGTCGTTAGATCCCAAAGAGGTTATTCTTCATTGTTACCTTTATTGAGAACGTCTCAGATCCCATCCTTTACTTTGCATTTGGCAGATCCCTACTATATTAGGGCACGGCCGAACCTGAAATAGCCTAGGCGGTATAATGATTAACTACGCACTGAAAGATCGAGGTGTGGTCATCCGACTCCAAGAAAGGGCAATAGATGTTTCTCTTCTCCAAAGCCGTTAGGCCGGCTCTCAGGCTCAAACAGCTTCCTATGCAGTGGGCATCAGGAGAACTTTTCCTCAGGGTTGAAGCCGCCGAGGTCTGAAGCTGGCCATTTATCTACATCCAGTGCTGTTGTTAATAATGACTGGACCTACACTTCCATCCAACCATATATCTTCAAGGCGCGAAGGAGAGCAAATTCATTTTTGCTTCCGACAGGACACACGATGAAGGCAGAAGCAGTACTTGAGCTAGAGATGGCAATGACTTCGCTTTTCTCTTTCATTCCACTTGCAGGTCTGTTAGCTAACGGAAGGAGCCGTTCATGCGTCGATTTTTAACGACTTCTGGGAAGAAAATCGTTAGCTTTGCTGGGGTTCCTTTCGTACTAATGTTTGCTAGTAATGCCCTAAGTACGTAGAATTTTGTACTATACATTTATTCTTGCAAAACATGTTAATGAAAAATGTACCCACGCTTGAATAAGAGCTGTAATATGAGACAGAAACATTATTTGGATGTTGGCATTACGGTAGTAATTATTGCTGGGTTTAATGATGAGATTAAGGCAGAGTCAAATTTATATGACCGTAAGGTGTGAATAGCTGGATAAACGTTTCTAACAAATAAGGCGAAATTATGTTTATATTAACTAGTTCAAAGCACGTAATAGCTTTGACATGTGGGCCGGGTATCTCAGTCGGTATAGCGACTGACTACGGGCTGGACGATCCGGGATCGAGTCCCGGTGGAGACGAGATTTTCCGCCCGTCCAGACCGCCCCTAGGGCCCACCCAACCTCCTGTAAAATGGATACCGGGTCTTTCCCGGGGGTAAAGTGCGGCCGGAGCGTGCTGCTGACCACTCACCCCTTTCTAGTGCCCCGGTTATGGAAGAGTAGAGCTATACCTCTACCCACCCTCTGGGCCACACCGGGCCTATAACGGGATCACTTTACATTTACCTTAATAGCTTTGACATATAATAAACCAACCCTCTCCAGTTAATTAATAAGATGTTTGTAAAATAATACAAGTTTTGTTTCTTTAAGGGTTTACTTACATTAGAGACTGACAAGGAAAAACAGAAACTTTGCAGAAAAACAGTAATATTTCTGCAACCGGAAGGTCTGCATAGAGTGTGAGGTCTGCGATAATGCTGCCGTCACACATACCTGAATAAAAGTGAACAATGAAACACCAATAAATCAGAAAATCTCCCAAAGGAGATTCTAAAGAAACTAAGTGAGAATGAGAGGGTAGTGCTACAGTCATGTGATGATAACATCGCTTTTGGAATCAAATTAAAGATAATGACAATTAGACCAATACGTTTCGGGGAGACGGACGGTTACCGTCCTTGGGCTGAAACTGCAATTGAAACCTACTGGACTCAGTTGTGTACGACGGTGATCCAAATAACCAATCAACCAACCAACCAAAACCCAAAACACTAACTAAATGCATCTTTGTGCGAAACGAAAATCGACGCCCATTGTTGTGATTAGGCATTCCTGCTACTGAAAACCGTTGTTGATATACATGATTTGTATAATGTGAATTTTATTTACACCAGCTGCTTTTCCATTATGGCTGGAGGCATTGACTTGGCCATAATGACTTTGGTTACAAATGACAATATGTCTTTCTGGAGGGACGAACGTTGTTTGCGTGTATGTCTGGGGTTTGAGCCCAGATGGCTCAGTCACGGAACCTGAAGGCCAGTTCTAAATGAGGGTCAATGACGGGGGGAGATATGGGGTATATGCTGTCTTTAACGATAACCTGGTGTTTGCCATAAAAATTAGAAAAATCATGCAACACATCTGTCAGGATAACCGAAAAGTACTAGACACAATTTGTTGTTAGACATTGCCGCTTTATACGAGAAGCCTCGTCTCGTTTGCTAATTATCATTTGCGTTTGGTCAATGGCCCATTCTACATTGGTCAGCCCACAACCGACGCAAATGTTTTTCAAGCTACCGAACAAAGGGTTCCTCGCACTTGGCGTCTTTCAGTGGAAGCTTATTGTCAGCGCTTTGTTGCGATCAGTGAAAAACAAATCCTTCAAATTTTCATAAATTTGCCATTTACCAAAATAAAAGTATTATTCGCATCATCTGCATCTTCCTGACGTGGGTGCTGTTAACGAAACTGTGGACAGGGCAAGAATATTTGATCTTATGACGAATGAGCTGATTTTGAAAAACAACGTAGTTTCCGACAGACGGACCACGTTTTATATACACGAGTGGGCTTATAATACCTTCTTTGCAACCAGATTTATGTGTGTCGACCAGATCAGGTCTGCTTTGAGAGTCATTTCAAGATAACGAGTTGTGTCAACTCAGACATCCTAAGGTGCTCTTCCAAACGGAGCACTTGAAAGCTTCTCGCAGCCTTAACGAACAGTAGTCTATGCCTCTGCTCTAGTGATGTTGATCACAATAATCCAGTCCTGTAGCCAGTGTTCGAGGTTGTTGCAATCTGTATCCACGTAGATGACGAGCAGTGTCGACTGGCGGAACGTGGCTATGGTGGATGTGTCTTCCGCATAGAGTAAACTAAAGTTGAGGGGAAGGTCTTTACGTAAAGGTCAAGACGTATGGAGCACATACCACCCTGAGCCACTCCATACCGCACTCTAGGGCGAGTCGATGTGGCGGTGTAAAATGTCTTTTGAAATGTGCGTGAATAGTCTAGTATGATACGATTCTCATTGGGTAGGCTCAGAAGTTGAGGACTGTGAACTTGTGCAGGAGATCTCCAATCCGTGAAGTACTAAAGTCTTTAGGTGCAACCAGGGGAAACGCATATGCTAAAAACTCGTCTGGTCGAAGTTCGTATCGACGTCTTACACGAAATAGGCCAGGTTGCAAGGCCGCAATATGTTTGGATCAGAATCCGAATTGTTCTTCACGAAGAAGTCAGACATCCCATGTTTCACCTACATCTTAGTTATTAGGGTCTTCTGAAATGCGTTGCCAGTTTTGTCAAGCAGAAATATACAGCCTTCTCGAATGACATTATAACCAAGAGTCATTGCACTAGGGCATGACAAGCTTTTAGCTCGCCAAGAGTGCTGCGCACAAGAAAGAGTTACGGATTGTATTGAGCGTTTCGGCGAATTCTATTTGATGCTGCCGTACCCAGAGGCTCCTGATTTGAACTTGTAACGGAACTGGTCAATCAAGTGGTGGAAAAGGCAGGTAGGAAACATGACATGCCCAGTTTGTAAAATGTTTTGGTAAAGTTGACACTGACGTTCGTCGAATCTTTTGACATTTTTCTTCATCAGTTTGAGAGTATTGCTTCCCCGCATAAAAAAATTGAGCAACAGATTCCAGGTGGTTCTCATTTTATGAAATCGCGATAGACAGGGACAAAGACTGCAGCACGTTCTCAAGTGTTGCTGACTGCTTTTTAGAAAAGGAACAACTCTTCAGGAAATCCAGACATTACAGAAATCCCGGAAAATAAGCGCGCAGTTTCAGAAAAGTGAATGAAGAATCAGTTGTTTTTAAAAGCCACGAATATTAATTCACCTTACTGTGGTTTCACGAATCGGTAATTGCTGTCGAGCCCAGTGATGTGCAACAGTTAAATCCAAAGCGTGAAGTGCTGCATTTTTCTGAATATACAGCTCTAAACAACTAGAGAATTGAATAAGCCAACTTCAATCCAGTTCCTACACAGAAAGATGAAGAAACGTTTGTCTGATCGGTGACGGGAATTACAGGTCGCGCAGCTTTACAAGACGCCTTGGTCGACAGGAAATTCCTGATTCATTTCGTGATTTCATGGTGGAAAGAGAAAGTGGTGAACTCAGGAACAGCGAGAGAGACCTTCCTGAAGATGGAATGGAAGAACATTGACCAAATATTGGCTAGTAAAAAGATGCAAATTGTTGAGAAGGTACGTCGAATTTGGATGCGTTTTTCTTCCCGAAGGGAGGGATTTCTGCTTCCGCCGTGCTTTGTTTAATGAGAACTGTGCAAATCGGACGAAAAAATTAAGCAGCGACAATAGGTTTCTAACTGGCGTAAACTAAACCCTCACATTCACGACCACGGAATTAGCTGTGGACATTGCTCTGAAATTCTGTCATGGAAATGGCTGGAAATTTGGTTGAAAAAGGTGGAATATTTGGTACGAACTTCAACAACGAACTGCAAAAGCAGCTAAAAAGTGGACAGAAATTTTTTAGCGCATTTCTGCGACAGTTCAAACCCTTGCTCAGCAGAATGTTTTTCTTCGAAGTCATCGTGAATTACTGCTTAGCATACCAATCCAGAAAATCTTACAGCATATTTGATTCTCTTATGAGAGATCAATGGAACCCGGTTTTGGGCAAATTCTGGCTTTTGTCACACTCTACTTCAGACATTAAAAATGAAATCACGCAAGAATTAATTAGTTTACTGACAACAAGAGCGGGCCAGAGCAGTATTATTTCTTCACTCCAAAAGGCCAAGTACTACGGGATCTTATTTGATGTGACTCTAGACGGTAGGAACAAATGTCGAAAATTGTAAGATTTGTTGAGATTCAGCGACACCAAATAGAAATGAAATAAACATTTCTGACTTAGTTTGGCCAGAGTGGGAAACTGCCGCGGTAATGACAATGAATATAACAAAGAGACTGGAACAAGATAGATTGAATTTTGAAGAATGTAGGGGTCAGTCCCATGAAAATCAAAACAGTGGCTTGCGTTCAGTTTTGAGTTTTGGACCAATGTCACATACGTGAATTGATTTTTTCATGCAACACGTGTTATTTTAACACATGGCTGCTTTTTTGGTTCATACTTCTGTGAAGGGGCCATAGTGATGACTGGCCCCGGGAAACAAGAAACCTCACTAGGCTACTAATGTCAACCAGTCATATAGGTGAATAGGAGGAAAGCAGTTCAGGATTATTCCTTATTTTTAGTATGAATATCACGCGAGCTTATTTTCATCCTGGTGGGAATTGCTGCCTGCGGAGAGCAGCCTTGGACGCTTTCGTAAGGAAGGCTGGCGCTCGTTTGGCAAGATGTTTGTGAATCCTTTGCTATATATTTTTCTGGTCAATGCCCTTACCGAGTTTGAAACACTCAAAGGTCTCTTGGACCTTAGCGGGGTTTGTTAACAGAGGTTTACTGTCCGGGGAAAAAGTATACGTTCGAACATCCTTATAAAATGCTTCAATTACTGAGTGTTCGGAGGGGTTGTTTACTGTCTGAAACACAGCTTTAGGACTATCAGGCAGGATTTCTGCTCTCTCAGAAACTGAGAGATTTACTATTCTCAGTGTAAGCAGTATAGGGGAGTTAAGAATCAAGATTAGTGTAATCCGCTTTGTCATCTTCCGTAGCGATTGGTTTTCCTTGTCTAAGAATTTCACGGCAGCAATGCATTGATTTTTCCTGGACCTGTTCGACTGATGTTCCAACGACCATTGGAGGTATTTGACTTGGGCTTTCAGACTGGGATTCCTGGTGACTTTCCACTGCTTCCTCCGTCGTTTCTTCAGGTATATTTCATCCTAACAGCAGACACACAAGGATCTTAGCCATCGCGCAGCCTTCACTAAGGAGCGGTAATTGTTAATTCCTGGAAGGGACTTGACAATTCCTTACAGCATTTCTCGGTTTCGGGTTTCTCCTATATTAGAGGATGATTTGGAATCTTCCATTAGAAGCAAGCCTGGAATGCGACCCAGCAGACCGTTTTGAAACAGGGACTGATCGGGTATTTCTGAAAGAAGACCGACATGTAGTTACTATCAGGACTGGCACAAAATCCGAGCTAAGTGTATAGCAGACAGGCACATTCTGAAGGAAGACAATTCTTCAGTCGCCACAACTTCGTGAGCATCGGGGGTTGCGTCGAAATGATAGGGAATCGTGGTTGTTATATCTGGTCCATACAGCAAACAGGAGTTTTCATTGACATTGTCACGCAGCAGCGAAGTCTGTTGTGATCAGCCTGGAGTATCAGTCTATGTATTCGCATTGATATCTTCCGGTCTTACGACGGAAAACCTGCTGCTCAGGCGTTCGATCGAGGGCCGTGTGGGAAAAAGAGGCGGTCACTTGTCCCACTAATTCCCGCACCAAATATATGGCGGTGGATAATAACATTTTATGTCATAAAAATGTTGTTGTTAAATAAAGAGGCGTATAAATTGTGCCAAATTTCCAGAAAACCAGCAGGTTGTTTCCTATTATGTTATTATTTTAACTCGAAACAACGGGCAAAATTTATAACGTAAATTATTGCAAGTTGATTCTTCTCGATCCGCACAGGGCCCAGCGCTGGGTTGTTGTGAACAAGATAATGAAACCCCTGGTTCCATAAAATGCGGGGTATTTCTTGATCTGCTACGTAGCATTCAGCTTCTAAAGAGAAAATTATTCTTCGGATTGCCTTCAAAGTTTCATGTCAGCAGTAGAAAGCATTAATAATCTTATAAGGTAACGCCAAATTTGTTCCAGTGTCATATTATGACGAAGCATTAAGGAGCAGACTTATAAGTTCACGCATTTTTTATCTTGAAACTAGATGAGTAACCGTAGTTAGATTTACCCCACAGTTGTAATGCCGTTGCAATGCCGCTGTCGAGAATCGAGCTCAAATTCCCCACTCTTCTGGCCCAAGTCACTCTACTCACCGTTGTATCTTGGCTTTAATTCTTAAGCATCAGAAATGGTAATGACAAACAAATCTGTGTATCTCTTAGAAACACAAGGCCCGTTTCTCACAAAAAAAGGATGCATAATCCCCATTCCTAAAAAAAAATTCTACATGAAAGAGTATTTTCCCCTTTTCTTTGGCGGAGGTACTAACTAACCAGCCAAGCAAGCCGTGAAGCCGGTAGTCTCAACCCCATCCTCCCCTCTAGTTTCGCACATTATTGAGCGCTCGCCGAGCCGAGATCACCCGCCCACCCACAACGCCAGACTCAGCTAAGCCAGGAACTGAAGGGAAGGGAGACACGAGTTAAAAACTGAAGTTACTTGGCGCCCGCGGCCAACTCGGTACGCTTAATATCTCACAACTTTCGGCATAATTGTAGCACGTGCTTATCGCGACTGAAACCGACGTTCGGAAGTCACTAATCATTACGATTTTGATTTACTATGCTGCCCTTGATTTGATGATTGTGGAACACAGTAGACGGGTCAGGTTTGTTGAGAAGTGTAGGAAACATCACAAAATAGGCTCTATCGAAGAAGAAAAGAAACTTTATTTCAGGCATAGGTGAAATTGTAACAAGGCTAAGAAATGGGGACATTCAGAGGTAAAAGACGAATACTTGAAGTAGATTGTTTAAGATTTCATATATGAGGTTCTCCCAGCGATGTCAATAATATGTAAAGCCTTTTGCAATGTGATGCCACGTAATCTGGCGGAAATGTGCCCACTTTTCAGGGAAACTTGCCGCCTCCATAACCTGGGTAAATGGCGACGAAAACAGGAGGCCTCTCTGAAACGTTGGTGCATTTGCAATTCGCTACAAGGCGTCACAACTGCCTGATACATTTACTTCGCATAAACGCGATGTTTTCTGTGTGCCGTAGGCGTCATCTCGGCTGGTGTGTCAGTTCCCGTTCAGATCCCAACACAAGCCCCAGACCTCACCTCCAACTACTGGCCACGAATCCAGTGATCTCAGCTTTTCGGGTTTCCGCCGCCGAGATTGCTCGTGCAGCAGGAAAACCCCGTAGTTCCATCGCCATCTTGCTCTTCAACGTCAACAACGCCTGTCGCTGCGACGACTACAAACAGCATCGCCGCATCGACTCTGCTGTTGCACCAACACGCCAGTTCGATGTCCATATCTCAGCAGGTGCCTCGCGATGGCGACCCGACGACAGGTGTAGGTGACTCCACATTGGGCATTACATCCCACCACGACGCGCACTAAAATAAACGCTGCTGCCTCCATCGACAAGTTAAAAAACGCCTATGTTGTGTAAACATTCCGATATAAAAATAATTAATTTCAACGTAGTTTGCAGTGAAGTTAGGCCTTTTAAATCAGTATTCTTCCTTCCAACAACCTTACCCTTTTTCACGGATTGTTACTATTTCTCTATAAACTACTAATCTACACACGTTTATTTTCTATTACAACGTTTAGGTTAGTTATCATTACAGGTTTGCTGGTATCACACTCAAAACTACGAATATGCTGTTACAGAAAAAACGAAAAATAGCACTAGACCAATCGACCATTTATAGTTGAAATCTCAAGTATTTGACGTCTTACATATAAGAATTCAAAGAAGGGACTTTCCGTGGAAATGAAGTAGTCTGATGAAACACTGAGAGATGAAAACTTCTTTAATTTTAAAAATACAGTATCAAATACCTGAAATAGAGTAAAATAAACCAACTCAAGAAATTGTAAGAATTTCAGTATAACAATAATAGTTTTTGATTTATCTCAATATTGGGAAAAATACTCTTAAAATCTCGCTTTTTTTCCATCTTATCCAAATTTGCAACAAAAATGACGGCATTACTTTCAATATTGCTTTACGTACTGGTGACGTTCCTTACAGAACTACAAATAAAGCAGTTTCTTCTCATATTTTCCTAAAAGTGACATTCGTTTCTAAAAAAAATAGGTACCATAAAAACAAAATATTATTTTTGAGACGGTACAACTTTGTAAATCCTACCTGTCCGTATTAAATTCTTCTATTAACCAGAGCGTCATGCCTCAGTGTAGTTCTGTTCACTTGTGTCTGGACCATTTTTCTTATTAGGATATACGTATAACTGTAATTAACCTGCGAATTTGAATGGAAGAATAAATTCGGCTAGTCTGTTCCGTACATGATTCATTGTCAGTAATGTGTAACGGTATTAATGTCCATCCACCGACTGTTTTTCTACAAATACGACTCTCAATACAATAAGCACAAAGGTATTATCTAGGAAGTGTCCATATATCTTACATATATATATATATATATATATATATATATAAGAACACACCCCCTCCGTTTCCTGTTTCCTACAATGGACCTAACAGAGAACACTAAAGATTTTAACAAATTTACTCCGTAATCTTGACAATATGTACGGTAGTCACAGTTGTTAAACAATATGCAAGTACTGCAATAAATTCTTGGTTCTAGTTCTGCTTCTCTTTCCAAAACTTATTTCAATAACACGAACAAATACCAGTTGCAGGTCTGAGTGATATGCTGCCTTAAGTTCCTGGATATAACCTACTCCGATATTGACAAGGAGAGCAACCATAACCCGAGCGAAGTACGGAAACTACTGCTTGTTTTAAATATGTTTAAACAACTTATTTTACCGCATAAAAACGTCCATTTTCTTTACAAAGTAGCATAATTTTCCGTATCATGGTTTAAATAATTTTATTAAAACAAAAGTATATTTATCATCATTCAAACTTCTGATGGATGTACAAGTCTTAAAGAAAACATGTACGAATTTGTCCATGTGTAATGACTGTTTCTTTCTCATTCTGCTTCACATGAGCAAAACATTGCCTGCGTAATATGAATCTATGTAAAATACATACTCGATTCTCACAATTTCGCGTCGCTTCTGAATTGCATAGTAACGATATTCTCATATACCGCCTTAAACCGATTTCAGTATTTCTGTCGACTACAGATCTACAAATATCCTACTTAAAAAGTTGAATTCGCAAATACAATTATATTTCGATTGGCCCCTTTCTAAATTTGCTCAAAAGACTATAGGTCTATGTGCTTCTAAATATATCAATGACCATGTACTAAAAAGAGTAAACGAGGCCTGTATGCTTAGCGTTACTATGAGTGTGCGTCCCCTCTACTTTGTTTAGTTATTACTAAAAACCCTAAAGTTTGTGATAAAATAATCCAGGAGTGTTGGACATACAATGGGTGTCTGATCTTACCCTGAAAATTTTGTTTCAAGTAATTTTATATCCTACAAGTATTTAGTGAGATAGGCTCAAAATTTGCACAGAAAAACAGCAGATGAGATTAAAAAAATGTCGACAGATTTCAATATAGTAACCAATAAAAAATGTAAGGCAAATGCACTCAGCGATTCTCTTGTTGTTATTTGCTGACGGACTACAACGACGAAGTCACTACGAGCGTTTCTGCTAGTTTTGAATCCGAACGCGACAAAAATACTTCTCTTCAGTTCAAACATGTTTGGTCATCAAACCCTAAACACACTCAGCTCACAGCTAAGAGCACCGCTTCTGAATTTAATATGATTTATTTTTATTATAATTTTAATTTAAATTATGAACTTTTTCAGTACATTCTTACAATAAAACCAACGAGATTTACTAATTTCTCAAATTTATTTTTGGAATAAAACTTTACATGTTTTGGACAGTTCCTCTGTCCGAAAAATGTAGAGTTTTATCATTATCATCATCATCATCATCATAAACATCAAGGATTGGACCCTTTGATCCGTTCTGTCTCCAGAGTTACAGCTGCTCGCACCAACGCTTCTTCGGTCTTCCAGTTGTTCTCCTTCCTTGTGGTCTGTAGCGGTATGGTTTCAAAGGGATTCGGTTTTGTGGCATTCTTTGCAAGTGTGAAATCCAGTTCCGTCTGTATCCATCTAACTTGTCTAGTATGCCTGTAATCCGTAGTTCGCGGCGTATGTACTCATTTGCTTTGTGGTCATAAAGGGTGTAGCCTGCCAGAGGTCTCAGTAACTTCATTTCTGCCACTTCAATTCTTCGTCTTTGTAAGGCTGTTAGAGTCCAATTTTCTGACCCATGTAAAAGTGCAGAGTTTTATTCCAAAAATGCATTTCAGAAATTAGTGCACCTCGTTGGTTTTATTATAAGAACGTATCACAATGCACGGTCCTCTGAATGTAAAGTTTTTCAGTACAATTCCATCATATATATATAATATATATATATATTTTTTAAATTTTAGTAGCAGATCCAACAGCATACCACCACTCTCTCTGATGCCATTTGATTACCCTTTTATAGGTACAGACAAGACAAATGCTTCACATCGACCGACATTATTTTAAATCAGACTGGATTAAAACAGAGTGATAAACATTACAGTACGGTCTAACATTTCCTAATTATTGTGGCTTATTATCATTATTTCCGTAGGACTGCACACTTTATTGTGTATGGAATAGACACAAATCAAGTATAATAACAATGACAGCAATATGTTTCAGATCATGATCGTTCAGTAATACAACACTTGTTTTCTTCACTGAGGAAATTTCTATAATCAACGGGAAGAAAACAAAGTTGGCCAGCTCGAACATTCAATGCATATTTTACTTACGAGACGTAGTTAAACTGAAGGGTGTTATTGGAAGTTTTCCTTACGACAGTTTTTTATGGATGAAACGTAACGTGAGAGTCGATTTTTATTGTAACCATACGCAAGTAAGTTCATTATAAAAAACCTTTAATTTTAAATGTTTTACTAACACCTCTTTGCAAATCAAATATAAATCGTAACATTTACTTTTATTGCAGCTCCTTATGATTACTTTGGAAGTAATTCACTGTATGTGCATTTGTAGTGTTTAAGGATGTGGCAAATAAGTTTAATTATTCCGAATTAGAGCTCTTAAAGTCTTCAGATATTCTTGGTTTACTTTTAACACGATGTACAATAGAGAATAACGTCACCCGGAATACAGGGTAATAAGACTCGTGGGGAAAGAATTCTCCCACTGCAAATTAGTGCTGTCAGCTGGCGATCCACGAGACTGAAGTTGCGGCAGATTCAGAACGGAAGTGAGCGCAGACAAATAAAACTGTAATAGTAATATAAATATTATATGGACCCGAACAATGAAGCAAATGTTAATAATATGTATTCTTGACGAGCAGTATTACTTTTATATATGCATTATTAGTGGTATAATTGTGTCAGTCATGTGAGTGGTTTAGTAAATCCTGTCCAAGACTTATGGCGTCACATTACAATACTGTCGCCAAACTGTGAAGCTTTCATTTTCTCATTACCTAGCCTGTTGATAATAAAGTGAGGCTTTCTATACTGTGCAAGCTAAAACTTATAATTTAGTGCATCAGTGATAATATATACTGAAAATTGACGAATTTATTTAAAAATACTCAATGGCTTTTCTCTGAGATTGAAAGTGACAAGTGATTTTGTTATTTTACTGTTGTAAGTACTCTGCTGTCATAAACCGTGAGATATGCAAAGTTCAGTACACGTTCCTTCCTTCTTCATAACAAACACCTATTCCGTAAAAAGTAAAAACGTTATTAGAAAGAGAAGGTTAATTTTATCGCAGAATGTTCTAAACCGTTAAATCTTCAAGGCTGAAGCTCATGTAGCAATTATATGTTCATATAAATATTCGGTTACTACCTCACTGTAAACACATTGCGTCTCCATTACTGGACCAACCAATTAACATCAGAATTAAAAGAAATTCTATGAAAGTAACGTGCGGGGATTTTTAACATTAAAACACGTGGGGCTTCGAGTGAATACTGTGTATATTTTTAAGTATTTATAAGTGGAATATCCGGTTTTGATGAAGATATACAGATACATGAATAGCAGCTGTTAGTAACAACTAACTCTTTCTGTATGTTGTATGGTATTTGAAATGATTAAAGTCGTTCAGTCATATTACTGACTCCTCTTGCTCAGGAACAGTCATCTACCGATAGCGATCAGTTTTATAAACAGCTCTTCCACATATCCAGCTCATGTGTTACGCATTGGCCTGAGTTGACGAAAGAAACGTCAAAGCATGACGCCCGTGATGGGAATCGCACAAGAAATCGTATTTTTAAATAAAGAGTAGTTTGTTTTAAAGAAGGCACAACTTATATCCAAGGGGTGGATCGCACCTTAAAGTATTACACACATGGCTAGTACGCCATAGAAAATTAATAATTTCTACACATAAGTAAATTATCATTAAAATATGGACTACGAAACAATTTTTCCTATTACATTCTCTTATCAATCCAGATCTACATACGTATAATTTATATATGTTTCTAATATAACTGAAGTATGCAAAATACAGTACAGTGCAGTAAAGTACAGTACAGTTCAGTTCAGTATAGTAAAGTACCGTACAGTACCGTGCAGTACGGTAAAGTACATTAGAGTGCAGTACAGTACAGTACAGTACAGTAAAGTGCAGTACAGCAGAGTGCAGTACAGTACAGTATATTACAGTAGAGAACAGTACAGTACAGTACATTACATTAGAATACAGTACAGTACAGTAAAGTAAAGTACAATAGAATACATTTCATTAGAGTACAGTAGAGTACAGTACAGTAAAGTACAGTACAGTACAGTACAGTACATTAAATTAGAGTACAGTACAGTACAGTAGAGTACAGCACAGTACAGTTTAGTACAGTACAGCGCAGCACAGTACAGTACAGCACAGTACAGTACATTGCAGCAAAGTAAGTACAATACAGTACAGTACAGTACAATACAGTATAGTACAGAACAGTACAGTACAGTACACGGACGCGAGGGCGACTGTCGGCATCCATCGAAATCAGATCTGTCTGTTGGCATTTAAGTCGCGACCACCATGGTGTCTGTATTAAATTACAAATTCTGCCAAATTCCTTCGTTGCACTTTGGTAAGTTCTAAAGTCTGCTACCTTCTCTGATCGTACGTAGGTAAGTTGGAAAATCTGCCAAATTTTCTGACCACACTTTGGTAATTTATAAAGCCTGCCAATTTCCTTGAGTTTACTCTCGTAAATTCTACCTTCTGACGACTACCTTAATTTTGCTTCGCTCATTTATAATGTGTACCAACTTATCTAACCGTACGTTAGTCAGTAATGTGTGCTGAATTACTTCACTAAACATCGGTAAGTTGTAACACCGGCCTAATATACGAACTTACTTTGGTAAGTTCTACGTTTTGCCGACGTCCCTGAATGTGCTTGGCTTCCTGCGCCCTCTCTACGAGCCGACATATCATTCACCATGGAATTATTTATTTATTTTCGAACTGCAATTAGTATAGGTACTTCTAGTTACGTAAATATTTGATAGAGACGGATTTTAAGAGCAACAAACGATTTTTGAGAGATAAAAACTATCATCCTACAATATAAAATTAATTTCCTTCTTTGTGACATCATCAAAACATGCGAAATTTTGAGTATATTATTTGCAATGCATTTGATGACGTTGTCAATAACTCAGGCTATGCAAGATAATGAACTGGAAATCTTTTGGAATGAAGTGACTGTGGTATACTGACATTTTCCTGGGAGGAGTAACTGAATAAAATCATGAAAAGCTCAACCACGACAGTCTTTTCCCGGCCGAAATACTAATACGAAGCTTTCGACATAATGACTTAATGTATGAGGCGTTCAGCTGTATAAGTGTTCAAAACAATTCCGTACGTATGTGTTACAGTATATTTTTAAACAGATGGACTGAAACTCAAAGTACTTTCTCTCAAATTTTGCCGGTCATCTTTAAATTTTAGCCCGGTTGGAGACGAAATAATTATAATAAAGGTTTGTTTGTTTGTTTTGAGGTAAGGAGGGAACAACACTCTAGTTTTATTTTTGCTAAAGTTGTTTGCAGCCGCAACTATGAATAATATAAATAAAGCAATAGACTTTACGCCGTGTATCTGGAAGAAATTTACGGAAATTTCGAAGGAACCCGCTGCATCCTTTACCAGGAAAGAATAATCTCTCAAAAATTATTGGCGGCGGTGATCAGACACAATTTACAGAATGAGCACTTTGAATTTTCTTCACTGTGGCAACAACTTCTCGCAAAGGAGACGTTAAATTCTTCACAGATGTATGGCATAACTCACGCTTAAATGAATATCGATCTAAGGGCATTCATCTCCTGTTTTACAAGTAAGGAGTGTTCACAAAAATAATACAATACGGACCATACCTTCTTCAAAATTCCTCTGGAAGAAAGAAATTAAGGTTGTTTTCATATTAAATAACGATACGGAAATTTTGAATCCTGTAGATGTTATGCTGTATCGACTGGTAAAACGTTACCAACTTTAAAAATTGGTAGTGCCTTCGTCTTCAGTACTAATGAACCCTTCAGGACTTACTGACTTTGAAAACGAAAGCACCAGTCGACACCACGTAACATCCCAGAAGACTTGAAATTTTCACCACCACCTCTGTGAGAACGTCAAATCTCGCATATGACAGAACATTCACGGCCAGGGCGATATTTCGTGCAAATAACGGAAACTGTGCGAGAAACGTACAGCAATTTTGGTGGGCATGGATGGTTGTTAATTCTGTACTTTAGAATTGAAATCGAATGAAGAAATACATCGTGATTGTGATGCAAACAACGCCGCTAATATCCTAAGCTCACGTTCATCTAAATAATACTTATGCAAGTAGTTCCTACCTCACAGTAAACAACCTCTTCTCCCCAATAAAGGTAAAAATCTGCTAATGCTCTTCAAGAGAATAATCGATGTTTATTATGAGAATCGTAAATAACACATAAATACACTCTCTGGTCAAAATCAGGTGATCTTAATGTTAAAAGTGTGTGTGGAACATTTAGGTGCCAACGTGATTTAAATGGTTAAATAATGTGACAAGCTTGTCACTCTGTAAGTTGCTTGCAATACAAATGCAATAATGTGATGATCTTAGAATACATAAACCAGCGACGTTATTACTGGTGTATTAAAATAATGTAACATCTGTGTTGCCATAGTGACGGAATTTCGTTGCACGGTAAATTTTATATCAACTCTCCAAATGCTCCACCTTTAACTACAATTTGCACCTTGAATTGTTTTTGGAAAAATAATATCTAGCTAATAAATGTCTGTAATAAATGTCACACAATTTTTCTAGTTCCTATTTCAATTTGTTTTTACAAAAAAAGCCAGGAGAGAGGTAAATAATGTTACTGTCAATAAAAATATTATTTCAGTTAACATTTGACCGTTCTGTACTTCCCCCCATTTCATTCGTTCGTTTATAATTCTAATTGAAACTCAAAATGCTCAGACCATATTTCAATAACATCCCAATTAACAAGTAAATGTTGTGAATAATGACTTTGTTGCTGTGATTATGTATAATTATAATTAAATACATTACTTATGATTGTTTTAGTGTGTAGATCCAATGTCGCATAAATAAAAGAGATTTCAAAGTTTCTTGTGTTTTTTTCATTCGAGATTGACTCCTGCGCCTATTTGTGTTATTTTCTTTCCGTTTTAGATTACTTGCACATTAATACGTATTGATACGCATACTGGTTATTTTACTGTAACTTGACATGAATCTTTTCCAAGTCCTTTCTGATCCATGTCCTTTCTAGCCTACTCAATATCTGGCGTCATTTTGTGGTCTTTATTACCCAGTAATTTTCATTCTTTTCCATTTACTGATAAAATATATACAGTCTGCATGCAGTCAGTTGTAAGAATCCAAGTTTAACTAAGGCTAACTATTGCAGAAATACTCAGCCTTCTTTTTCTTATGATTTAATATGTCAACAAAATGTTAGATTTGACTAATCCGTTTGACATTATTAGTGTACAAAAATCTGTGTACGCTGATGGTGCGAAATTGAACGTATTGCGCGGTATGACGGTGAGCTGCCCGTAGTATATGTATATGCTGAGAACACATAAGCGTAAAACACTGTAATATGCTTCTACGCATATTTCCCATTTCCGTATAAGTCCGGGAAGGCCGTCATGTTTCGGACCCTTTTAGACAAAAAGGTCTTGTTTATATACAAATAAGTTTATAGCTTTCATTGGCTGTTCAACACAAGAAGAAGAAATGGTTAATTAACTGCTATGATAGAGAAGAAAGATACATAGATGAGTATTTCGAAAAGCAACCATATAATGTAATATATGCAGGCCTCGTCTAAATAAAACCTAAACATAAGGACTGAGTTGTCCCTGCAGGGGAAGACCGCCTGCTGGATCCCCTATGAAAAAAAAAATATATATATATCTATATATATATATATATATCAGACAGAAGTTAAAGGAAACAAAATAAAGAACAACTGGAATGAAGTCATCCCGTTGTGTTATCTGAATATTTACTTTATTACAATATGTTTCCGTCAACACAACTAACATTTAAAGTAAAACACTAATGAAACATTTTTAGACTTGTGACAGTCATCATCAGGCTGATCTAAGAACCGTTTAACATTTCACAGATTTAATTTTGTGCATTTGGGATCCCATATGCCTTACACCGTATAATATTGTGAGGTAACTTATCTACGAATACTATTGTATGTAATGTTAAGCACGTGGTGTGTGCGATCGCACACACCACGTGCTTAACATTACATACAATAGTATTCGTAGATAAGTTACCTCACAATATTATACGGTGTAAGGCATATGGGATCCCAAATGCACAAAATTAAATCTGTGAAATGTTAAACGGTTCTTAGATCAGCCTGATGATGACTGTCACAAGTCTAAAAATGTTTCATTAGTGTTTTACTTTAAATGTTAGTTGTGTTGACGGAAACATATTGTAATAAAGTAAATATTCAGATAACACAACGGGATGACTTCATTCCAGTTGTTCTTTATTTTGTTTCCTTTAACTTCTGTCTGATATATATATATATATATAGATATATATATATTTTTTTTTTCATAGGGGATCCAGCAGGCGGTCTTCCCCTGCAGGGACAACTCAGTCCTTATGTTTAGGTTTTATTTAGACGAGGCCTGCATATATTACATTATATGGTTGCTTTTCGAAATACTCATCTATGTATCTTTCTTCTCTATCATAGCAGTTAATTAACCATTTCTTCTTCTTGTGTTGAACAGCCAATGAAAGCTATAAACTTATTTGTATATAAACAAGACCTTTTTGTCTAAAAGGGTCCGAAACATGACGGCCTTCCCGGACTTATACGGAAATGGGAAATATGCGTAGAAGCATATTACAGTGTTTTACGCTTATGTGTTCTCAGCATATACATATACTACGGGCAGCTCACCGTCATACCGCGCAATACGTTCAATTTCGCACCATCAGCGTACACAGATTTTTGTACACTAATAATGTCAAACGGATTAGTCAAATCTAACATTTTGTTGACATATTAAATCATAAGAAAAAGAAGGCTGAGTATTTCTGCAATAGTTAGCCTTAGTTAAACTTGGATTCTTACAACTGACTGCATGCAGACTGTATATATTTTATCAGTAAATGGAAAAGAATGAAAATTACTGGGTAATAAAGACCACAAAATGACGCCAGATATTGAGTAGGCTAGAAAGGACATGGATCAGAAAGGACTTGGAAAAGATTCATGTCAAGTTACAGTAAAATAACCAGTATGCGTATCAATACGTATTAATGTGCAAGTAATCTAAAACGGAAAGAAAATAACACAAATAGGCGCAGGAGTCAATCTCGAATGAAAAAAACACAAGAAACTTTGAAATCTCTTTTATTTATGCGACATTGGATCTACACACTAAAACAATCATAAGTAATGTATTTAATTATAATTATACATAATCACAGCAACAAAGTCATTATTCACAACATTTACTTGTTAATTGGGATGTTATTGAAATATGGTCTGAGCATTTTGAGTTTCAATTAGAATTATAAACGAACGAATGAAATGGGGGGAAGTACAGAACGGTCAAATGTTAACTGAAATAATATTTTTATTGACAGTAACATTATTTACCTCTCTCCTGGCTTTTTTTGTAAAAACAAATTGAAATAGGAACTAGAAAAATTGTGTGACATTTATTACAGACATTTATTAGCTAGATATTATTTTTCCAAAAACAATTCAAGGTGCAAATTGTAGTTAAAGGTGGAGCATTTGGAGAGTTGATATAAAATTTACCGTGCAACGAAATTCCGTCACTATGGCAACACAGATGTTACATTATTTTAATACACCAGTAATAACGTCGCTGGTTTATGTATTCTAAGATCATCACATTATTGCATTTGTATTGCAAGCAACTTACAGAGTGACAAGCTTGTCACATTATTTAACCATTTAAATCACGTTGGCACCTAAATGTTCCACACACACTTTTAACATTAAGATCACCTGATTTTGACCAGAGAGTGTATTTATGTGTTATTTACGATTCTCATAATAAACATCGATTATTCTCTTGAAGAGCATTAGCAGATTTTTACCTTTATTGGGGAGAAGAGGTTGTTTACTGTGAGGTAGGAACTACTTGCATAAGTATTATTTAGATGAACGTGAGCTTAGGATATTAGCGGCGTTGTTTGCATCACAATCACGATGTATTTCTTCATTCGATTTCAATTCTAAAGTACAGAATTAACAACCATCCATGCCCACCAAAATTGCTGTACGTTTCTCGCACAGTTTCCGTTATTTGCACGAAATATCGCCCTGGCCGTGAATGTTCTGTCATATGCGAGATTTGACGTTCTCACAGAGGTGGTGGTGAAAATTTCAAGTCTTCTGGGATGTTACGTGGTGTCGACTGGTGCTTTCGTTTTCAAAGTCAGTAAGTCCTGAAGGGTTCATTAGTACTGAAGACGAAGGCACTACCAATTTTTAAAGTTGGTAACGTTTTACCAGTCGATACAGCATAACATCTACAGGATTCAAAATTTCCGTATCGTTATTTAATATGAAAACAACCTTAATTTCTTTCTTCCAGAGGAATTTTGAAGAAGGTATGGTCCGTATTGTATTATTTTTGTGAACACTCCTTACTTGTAAAACAGGAGATGAATGCCCTTAGATCGATATTCATTTAAGCGTGAGTTATGCCATACATCTGTGAAGAATTTAACGTCTCCTTTGCGAGAAGTTGTTGCCACAGTGAAGAAAATTCAAAGTGCTCATTCTGTAAATTGTGTCTGATCACCGCCGCCAATAATTTTTGAGAGATTATTCTTTCCTGGTAAAGGATGCAGCGGGTTCCTTCGAAATTTCCGTAAATTTCTTCCAGATACACGGCGTAAAGTCTATTGCTTTATTTATATTATTCATAGTTGCGGCTGCAAACAACTTTAGCAAAAATAAAACTAGAGTGTTGTTCCCTCCTTACCTCAAAACAAACAAACAAACCTTTATTATAATTATTTCGTCTCCAACCGGGCTAAAATTTAAAGATGACCGGCAAAATTTGAGAGAAAGTACTTTGAGTTTCAGTCCATCTGTTTAAAAATATACTGTAACACATACGTACGGAATTGTTTTGAACACTTATACAGCTGAACGCCTCATACATTAAGTCATTATGTCGAAAGCTTCGTATTAGTATTTCGGCCGGGAAAAGACTGTCGTGGTTGAGCTTTTCATGATTTTATTCAGTTACTCCTCCCAGGAAAATGTCAGTATACCACAGTCACTTCATTCCAAAAGATTTCCAGTTCATTATCTTGCATAGCCTGAGTTATTGACAACGTCATCAAATGCATTGCAAATAATATACTCAAAATTTCGCATGTTTTGATGATGTCACAAAGAAGGAAATTAATTTTATATTGTAGGATGATAGTTTTTATCTCTCAAAAATCGTTTGTTGCTCTTAAAATCCGTCTCTATCAAATATTTACGTAACTAGAAGTACCTATACTAATTGCAGTTCGAAAATAAATAAATAATTCCATGGTGAATGATATGTCGGCTCGTAGAGAGGGCGCAGGAAGCCAAGCACATTCAGGGACGTCGGCAAAACGTAGAACTTACCAAAGTAAGTTCGTATATTAGGCCGGTGTTACAACTTACCGATGTTTAGTGAAGTAATTCAGCACACATTACTGACTAACGTACGGTTAGATAAGTTGGTACACATTATAAATGAGCGAAGCAAAATTAAGGTAGTCGTCAGAAGGTAGAATTTACGAGAGTAAACTCAAGGAAATTGGCAGGCTTTATAAATTACCAAAGTGTGGTCAGAAAATTTGGCAGATTTTCCAACTTACCTACGTACGATCAGAGAAGGTAGCAGACTTTAGAACTTACCAAAGTGCAACGAAGGAATTTGGCAGAATTTGTAATTTAATACAGACACCATGGTGGTCGCGACTTAAATGCCAACAGACAGATCTGATTTCGATGGATGCCGACAGTCGCCCTCGCGTCCGTGTACTGTACTGTACTGTTCTGTACTATACTGTATTGTACTGTACTGTACTGTATTGTACTTACTTTGCTGCAATGTACTGTACTGTGCTGTACTGTACTGTGCTGCGCTGTACTGTACTAAACTGTACTGTGCTGTACTCTACTGTACTGTACTGTACTCTAATTTAATGTACTGTACTGTACTGTACTGTACTTTACTGTACTGTACTCTACTGTACTCTAATGAAATGTATTCTATTGTACTTTACTTTACTGTACTGTACTGTATTCTAATGTAATGTACTGTACTGTACTGTTCTCTACTGTAATATACTGTACTGTACTGCACTCTGCTGTACTGCACTTTACTGTACTGTACTGTACTGTACTGCACTCTAATGTACTTTACCGTACTGCACGGTACTGTACGGTACTTTACTATACTGAACTGAACTGTACTGTACTTTACTGCACTGTACTGTATTTTGCATACTTCAGTTATATTAGAAACATATATAAATTATACGTATGTAGATCTGGATTGATAAGAGAATGTAATAGGAAAAATTGTTTCGTAGTCCATATTTTAATGATAATTTACTTATGTGTAGAAATTATTAATTTTCTATGGCGTACTAGCCATGTGTGTAATACTTTAAGGTGCGATCCACCCCTTGGATATAAGTTGTGCCTTCTTTAAAACAAACTACTCTTTATTTAAAAATACGATTTCTTGTGCGATTCCCATCACGGGCGTCATGCTTTGACGTTTCTTTCGTCAACTCAGGCCAATGCGTAACACATGAGCTGGATATGTGGAAGAGCTGTTTATAAAACTGATCGCTATCGGTAGATGACTGTTCCTGAGCAAGAGGAGTCAGTAATATGACTGAACGACTTTAATCATTTCAAATACCATACAACATACAGAAAGAGTTAGTTGTTACTAACAGCTGCTATTCATGTATCTGTATATCTTCATCAAAACCGGATATTCCACTTATAAATACTTAAAAATATACACAGTATTCACTCGAAGCCCCACGTGTTTTAATGTTAAAAATCCCCGCACGTTACTTTCATAGAATTTCTTTTAATTCTGATGTTAATTGGTTGGTCCAGTAATGGAGACGCAATGTGTTTACAGTGAGGTAGTAACCGAATATTTATATGAACATATAATTGCTACATGAGCTTCAGCCTTGAAGATTTAACGGTTTAGAACATTCTGCGATAAAATTAACCTTCTCTTTCTAATAACGTTTTTACTTTTTACGGAATAGGTGTTTGTTATGAAGAAGGAAGGAACGTGTACTGAACTTTGCATATCTCACGGTTTATGACAGCAGAGTACTTACAACAGTAAAATAACAAAATCACTTGTCACTTTCAATCTCAGAGAAAAGCCATTGAGTATTTTTAAATAAATTCGTCAATTTTCAGTATATATTATCACTGATGCACTAAATTATAAGTTTTAGCTTGCACAGTATAGAAAGCCTCACTTTATTATCAACAGGCTAGGTAATGAGAAAATGAAAGCTTCACAGTTTGGCGACAGTATTGTAATGTGACGCCATAAGTCTTGGACAGGATTTACTAAACCACTCACATGACTGACACAATTATACCACTAATAATGCATATATAAAAGTAATACTGCTCGTCAAGAATACATATTATTAACATTTGCTTCATTGTTCGGGTCCATATAATATTTATATTACTATTACAGTTTTATTTGTCTGCGCTCACTTCCGTTCTGAATCTGCCGCAACTTCAGTCTCGTGGATCGCCAGCTGACAGCACTAATTTGCAGTGGGAGAATTCTTTCCCCACGAGTCTTATTACCCTGTATTCCGGGTGACGTTATTCTCTATTGTACATCGTGTTAAAAGTAAACCAAGAATATCTGAAGACTTTAAGAGCTCTAATTCGGAATAATTAAACTTATTTGCCACATCCTTAAACACTACAAATGCACATACAGTGAATTACTTCCAAAGTAATCATAAGGAGCTGCAATAAAAGTAAATGTTACGATTTATATTTGATTTGCAAAGAGGTGTTAGTAAAACATTTAAAATTAAAGGTTTTTTATAATGAACTTACTTGCGTATGGTTACAATAAAAATCGACTCTCACGTTACGTTTCATCCATAAAAAACTGTCGTAAGGAAAACTTCCAATAACACCCTTCAGTTTAACTACGTCTCGTAAGTAAAATATGCATTGAATGTTCGAGCTGGCCAACTTTGTTTTCTTCCCGTTGATTATAGAAATTTCCTCAGTGAAGAAAACAAGTGTTGTATTACTGAACGATCATGATCTGAAACATATTGCTGTCATTGTTATTATACTTGATTTGTGTCTATTCCATACACAATAAAGTGTGCAGTCCTACGGAAATAATGATAATAAGCCACAATAATTAGGAAATGTTAGACCGTACTGTAATGTTTATCACTCTGTTTTAATCCAGTCTGATTTAAAATAATGTCGGTCGATGTGAAGCATTTGTCTTGTCTGTACCTATAAAAGGGTAATCAAATGGCATCAGAGAGAGTGGTGGTATGCTGTTGGATCTGCTACTAAAATTTAAAAAATATATATATATATTATATATATATGATGGAATTGTACTGAAAAACTTTACATTCAGAGGACCGTGCATTGTGATACGTTCTTATAATAAAACCAACGAGGTGCACTAATTTCTGAAATGCATTTTTGGAATAAAACTCTGCACTTTTACATGGGTCAGAAAATTGGACTCTAACAGCCTTACAAAGACGAAGAATTGAAGTGGCAGAAATGAAGTTACTGAGACCTCTGGCAGGCTACACCCTTTATGACCACAAAGCAAATGAGTACATACGCCGCGAACTACGGATTACAGGCATACTAGACAAGTTAGATGGATACAGACGGAACTGGATTTCACACTTGCAAAGAATGCCACAAAACCGAATCCCTTTGAAACCATACCGCTACAGACCACAAGGAAGGAGAACAACTGGAAGACCGAAGAAGCGTTGGTGCGAGCAGCTGTAACTCTGGAGACAGAACGGATCAAAGGGTCCAATCCTTGATGTTTATGATGATGATGATGATGATAATGATAAAACTCTACATTTTTCGGACAGAGGAACTGTCCAAAACATGTAAAGTTTTATTCCAAAAATAAATTTGAGAAATTAGTAAATCTCGTTGGTTTTATTGTAAGAATGTACTGAAAAAGTTCATAATTTAAATTAAAATTATAATAAAAATAAATCATATTAAATTCAGAAGCGGTGCTCTTAGCTGTGAGCTGAGTGTGTTTAGGGTTTGATGACCAAACATGTTTGAACTGAAGAGAAGTATTTTTGTCGCGTTCGGATTCAAAACTAGCAGAAACGCTCGTAGTGACTTCGTCGTTGTAGTCCGTCAGCAAATAACAACAAGAGAATCGCTGAGTGCATTTGCCTTACATTTTTTATTGGTTACTATATTGAAATCTGTCGACATTTTTTTAATCTCATCTGCTGTTTTTCTGTGCAAATTTTGAGCCTATCTCACTAAATACTTGTAGGATATAAAATTACTTGAAACAAAATTTTCAGGGTAAGATCAGACACCCATTGTATGTCCAACACTCCTGGATTATTTTATCACAAACTTTAGGGTTTTTAGTAATAACTAAACAAAGTAGAGGGGACGCACACTCATAGTAACGCTAAGCATACAGGCCTCGTTTACTCTTTTTAGTACATGGTCATTGATATATTTAGAAGCACATAGACCTATAGTCTTTTGAGCAAATTTAGAAAGGGGCCAATCGAAATATAATTGTATTTGCGAATTCAACTTTTTAAGTAGGATATTTGTAGATCTGTAGTCGACAGAAATACTGAAATCGGTTTAAGGCGGTATATGAGAATATCGTTACTATGCAATTCAGAAGCGACGCGAAATTGTGAGAATCGAGTATGTATTTTACATAGATTCATATTACGCAGGCAATGTTTTGCTCATGTGAAGCAGAATGAGAAAGAAACAGTCATTACACATGGACAAATTCGTACATGTTTTCTTTAAGACTTGTACATCCATCAGAAGTTTGAATGATGATAAATATACTTTTGTTTTAATAAAATTATTTAAACCATGATACGGAAAATTATGCTACTTTGTAAAGAAAATGGACGTTTTTATGCGGTAAAATAAGTTGTTTAAACATATTTAAAACAAGCAGTAGTTTCCGTACTTCGCTCGGGTTATGGTTGCTCTCCTTGTCAATATCGGAGTAGGTTATATCCAGGAACTTAAGGCAGCATATCACTCAGACCTGCAACTGGTATTTGTTCGTGTTATTGAAATAAGTTTTGGAAAGAGAAGCAGAACTAGAACCAAGAATTTATTGCAGTACTTGCATATTGTTTAACAACTGTGACTACCGTACATATTGTCAAGATTACGGAGTAAATTTGTTAAAATCTTTAGTGTTCTCTGTTAGGTCCATTGTAGGAAACAGGAAACGGAGGGGGTGTGTTCTTATATATATATATATATATATATATATATATGTAAGATATATGGACACTTCCTAGATAATACCTTTGTGCTTATTGTATTGAGAGTCGTATTTGTAGAAAAACAGTCGGTGGATGGACATTAATACCGTTACACATTACTGACAATGAATCATGTACGGAACAGACTAGCCGAATTTATTCTTCCATTCAAATTCGCAGGTTAATTACAGTTATACGTATATCCTAATAAGAAAAATGGTCCAGACACAAGTGAACAGAACTACACTGAGGCATGACGCTCTGGTTAATAGAAGAATTTAATACGGACAGGTAGGATTTACAAAGTTGTACCGTCTCAAAAATAATATTTTGTTTTTATGGTACCTATTTTTTTTAGAAACGAATGTCACTTTTAGGAAAATATGAGAAGAAACTGCTTTATTTGTAGTTCTGTAAGGAACGTCACCAGTACGTAAAGCAATATTGAAAGTAATGCCGTCATTTTTGTTGCAAATTTGGATAAGATGGAAAAAAAGCGAGATTTTAAGAGTATTTTTCCCAATATTGAGATAAATCAAAAACTATTATTGTTATACTGAAATTCTTACAATTTCTTGAGTTGGTTTATTTTACTCTATTTCAGGTATTTGATACTGTATTTTTAAAATTAAAGAAGTTTTCATCTCTCAGTGTTTCATCAGACTACTTCATTTCCACGGAAAGTCCCTTCTTTGAATTCTTATATGTAAGACGTCAAATACTTGAGATTTCAACTATAAATGGTCGATTGGTCTAGTGCTATTTTTCGTTTTTTCTGTAACAGCATATTCGTAGTTTTGAGTGTGATACCAGCAAACCTGTAATGATAACTAACCTAAACGTTGTAATAGAAAATAAACGTGTGTAGATTAGTAGTTTATAGAGAAATAGTAACAATCCGTGAAAAAGGGTAAGGTTGTTGGAAGGAAGAATACTGATTTAAAAGGCCTAACTTCACTGCAAACTACGTTGAAATTAATTATTTTTATATCGGAATGTTTACACAACATAGGCGTTTTTTAACTTGTCGATGGAGGCAGCAGCGTTTATTTTAGTGCGCGTCGTGGTGGGATGTAATGCCCAATGTGGAGTCACCTACACCTGTCGTCGGGTCGCCATCGCGAGGCACCTGCTGAGATATGGACATCGAACTGGCGTGTTGGTGCAACAGCAGAGTCGATGCGGCGATGCTGTTTGTAGTCGTCGCAGCGACAGGCGTTGTTGACGTTGAAGAGCAAGATGGCGATGGAACTACGGGGTTTTCCTGCTGCACGAGCAATCTCGGCGGCGGAAACCCGAAAAGCTGAGATCACTGGATTCGTGGCCAGTAGTTGGAGGTGAGGTCTGGGGCTTGTGTTGGGATCTGAACGGGAACTGACACACCAGCCGAGATGACGCCTACGGCACACAGAAAACATCGCGTTTATGCGAAGTAAATGTATCAGGCAGTTGTGACGCCTTGTAGCGAATTGCAAATGCACCAACGTTTCAGAGAGGCCTCCTGTTTTCGTCGCCATTTACCCAGGTTATGGAGGCGGCAAGTTTCCCTGAAAAGTGGGCACATTTCCGCCAGATTACGTGGCATCACATTGCAAAAGGCTTTACATATTATTGACATCGCTGGGAGAACCTCATATATGAAATCTTAAACAATCTACTTCAAGTATTCGTCTTTTACCTCTGAATGTCCCCATTTCTTAGCCTTGTTACAATTTCACCTATGCCTGAAATAAAGTTTCTTTTCTTCTTCGATAGAGCCTATTTTGTGATGTTTCCTACACTTCTCAACAAACCTGACCCGTCTACTGTGTTCCACAATCATCAAATCAAGGGCAGCATAGTAAATCAAAATCGTAATGATTAGTGACTTCCGAACGTCGGTTTCAGTCGCGATAAGCACGTGCTACAATTATGCCGAAAGTTGTGAGATATTAAGCGTACCGAGTTGGCCGCGGGCGCCAAGTAACTTCAGTTTTTAACTCGTGTCTCCCTTCCCTTCAGTTCCTGGCTTAGCTGAGTCTGGCGTTGTGGGTGGGCGGGTGATCTCGGCTCGGCGAGCGCTCAATAATGTGCGAAACTAGAGGGGAGGATGGGGTTGAGACTACCGGCTTCACGGCTTGCTTGGCTGGTTAGTTAGTACCTCCGCCAAAGAAAAGGGGAAAATACTCTTTCATGTAGAATTTTTTTTTAGGAATGGGGATTATGCATCCTTTTTTTGTGAGAAACGGGCCTTGTGTTTCTAAGAGATACACAGATTTGTTTGTCATTACCATTTCTGATGCTTAAGAATTAAAGCCAAGATACAACGGTGAGTAGAGTGACTTGGGCCAGAAGAGTGGGGAATTTGAGCTCGATTCTCGACAGCGGCATTGCAACGGCATTACAACTGTGGGGTAAATCTAACTACGGTTACTCATCTAGTTTCAAGATAAAAAATGCGTGAACTTATAAGTCTGCTCCTTAATGCTTCGTCATAATATGACACTGGAACAAATTTGGCGTTACCTTATAAGATTATTAATGCTTTCTACTGCTGACATGAAACTTTGAAGGCAATCCGAAGAATAATTTTCTCTTTAGAAGCTGAATGCTACGTAGCAGATCAAGAAATACCCCGCATTTTATGGAACCAGGGGTTTCATTATCTTGTTCACAACAACCCAGCGCTGGGCCCTGTGCGGATCGAGAAGAATCAACTTGCAATAATTTACGTTATAAATTTTGCCCGTTGTTTCGAGTTAAAATAATAACATAATAGGAAACAACCTGCTGGTTTTCTGGAAATTTGGCACAATTTATACGCCTCTTTATTTAACAACAACATTTTTATGACATAAAATGTTATTATCCACCGCCATATATTTGGTGCGGGAATTAGTGGGACAAGTGACCGCCTCTTTTTCCCACACGGCCCTCGATCGAACGCCTGAGCAGCAGGTTTTCCGTCGTAAGACCGGAAGATATCAATGCGAATACATAGACTGATACTCCAGGCTGATCACAACAGACTTCGCTGCTGCGTGACAATGTCAATGAAAACTCCTGTTTGCTGTATGGACCAGATATAACAACCACGATTCCCTATCATTTCGACGCAACCCCCGATGCTCACGAAGTTGTGGCGACTGAAGAATTGTCTTCCTTCAGAATGTGCCTGTCTGCTATACACTTAGCTCGGATTTTGTGCCAGTCCTGATAGTAACTACATGTCGGTCTTCTTTCAGAAATACCCGATCAGTCCCTGTTTCAAAACGGTCTGCTGGGTCGCATTCCAGGCTTGCTTCTAATGGAAGATTCCAAATCATCCTCTAATATAGGAGAAACCCGAAACCGAGAAATGCTGTAAGGAATTGTCAAGTCCCTTCCAGGAATTAACAATTACCGCTCCTTAGTGAAGGCTGCGCGATGGCTAAGATCCTTGTGTGTCTGCTGTTAGGATGAAATATACCTGAAGAAACGACGGAGGAAGCAGTGGAAAGTCACCAGGAATCCCAGTCTGAAAGCCCAAGTCAAATACCTCCAATGGTCGTTGGAACATCAGTCGAACAGGTCCAGGAAAAATCAATGCATTGCTGCCGTGAAATTCTTAGACAAGGAAAACCAATCGCTACGGAAGATGACAAAGCGGATTACACTAATCTTGATTCTTAACTCCCCTATACTGCTTACACTGAGAATAGTAAATCTCTCAGTTTCTGAGAGAGCAGAAATCCTGCCTGATAGTCCTAAAGCTGTGTTTCAGACAGTAAACAACCCCTCCGAACACTCAGTAATTGAAGCATTTTATAAGGATGTTCGAACGTATACTTTTTCCCCGGACAGTAAACCTCTGTTAACAAACCCCGCTAAGGTCCAAGAGACCTTTGAGTGTTTCAAACTCGGTAAGGGCATTGACCAGAAAAATATATAGCAAAGGATTCACAAACATCTTGCCAAACGAGCGCCAGCCTTCCTTACGAAAGCGTCCAAGGCTGCTCTCCGCAGGCAGCAATTCCCACCAGGATGAAAATAAGCTCGCGTGATATTCATACTAAAAATAAGGAATAATCCTGAACTGCTTTCCTCCTATTCACCTATATGACTGGTTGACATTAGTAGCCTAGTGAGGTTTCTTGTTTCCCGGGGCCAGTCATCACTATGGCCCCTTCACAGAAGTATGAACCAAAAAAGCAGCCATGTGTTAAAATAACACGTGTTGCATGAAAAAATCAATTCACGTATGTGACATTGGTCCAAAACTCAAAACTGAACGCAAGCCACTGTTTTGATTTTCATGGGACTGACCCCTACATTCTTCAAAATTCAATCTATCTTGTTCCAGTCTCTTTGTTATATTCATTGTCATTACCGCGGCAGTTTCCCACTCTGGCCAAACTAAGTCAGAAATGTTTATTTCATTTCTATTTGGTGTCGCTGAATCTCAACAAATCTTACAATTTTCGACATTTGTTCCTACCGTCTAGAGTCACATCAAATAAGATCCCGTAGTACTTGGCCTTTTGGAGTGAAGAAATAATACTGCTCTGGCCCGCTCTTGTTGTCAGTAAACTAATTAATTCTTGCGTGATTTCATTTTTAATGTCTGAAGTAGAGTGTGACAAAAGCCAGAATTTGCCCAAAACCGGGTTCCATTGATCTCTCATAAGAGAATCAAATATGCTGTAAGATTTTCTGGATTGGTATGCTAAGCAGTAATTCACGATGACTTCGAAGAAAAACATTCTGCTGAGCAAGGGTTTGAACTGTCGCAGAAATGCGCTAAAAAATTTCTGTCCACTTTTTAGCTGCTTTTGCAGTTCGTTGTTGAAGTTCGTACCAAATATTCCACCTTTTTCAACCAAATTTCCAGCCATTTCCATGACAGAATTTCAGAGCAATGTCCACAGCTAATTCCGTGGTCGTGAATGTGAGGGTTTAGTTTACGCCAGTTAGAAACCTATTGTCGCTGCTTAATTTTTTCGTCCGATTTGCACAGTTCTCATTAAACAAAGCACGGCGGAAGCAGAAATCCCTCCCTTCGGGAAGAAAAACGCATCCAAATTCGACGTACCTTCTCAACAATTTGCATCTTTTTACTAGCCAATATTTGGTCAATGTTCTTCCATTCCATCTTCAGGAAGGTCTCTCTCGCTGTTCCTGAGTTCACCACTTTCTCTTTCCACCATGAAATCACGAAATGAATCAGGAATTTCCTGTCGACCAAGGCGTCTTGTAAAGCTGCGCGACCTGTAATTCCCGTCACCGATCAGACAAACGTTTCTTCATCTTTCTGTGTAGGAACTGGATTGAAGTTGGCTTATTCAATTCTCTAGTTGTTTAGAGCTGTATATTCAGAAAAATGCAGCACTTCACGCTTTGGATTTAACTGTTGCACATCACTGGGCTCGACAGCAATTACCGATTCGTGAAACCACAGTAAGGTGAATTAATATTCGTGGCTTTTAAAAACAACTGATTCTTCATTCACTTTTCTGAAACTGCGCGCTTATTTTCCGGGATTTCTGTAATGTCTGGATTTCCTGAAGAGTTGTTCCTTTTCTAAAAAGCAGTCAGCAACACTTGAGAACGTGCTGCAGTCTTTGTCCCTGTCTATCGCGATTTCATAAAATGAGAACCACCTGGAATCTGTTGCTCAATTTTTTTATGCGGGGAAGCAATACTCTCAAACTGATGAAGAAAAATGTCAAAAGATTCGACGAACGTCAGTGTCAACTTTACCAAAACATTTTACAAACTGGGCATGTCATGTTTCCTACCTGCCTTTTCCACCACTTGATTGACCAGTTCCGTTACAAGTTCAAATCAGGAGCCTCTGGGTACGGCAGCATCAAATAGAATTCGCCGAAACGCTCAATACAATCCGTAACTCTTTCTTGTGCGCAGCACTCTTGGCGAGCTAAAAGCTTGTCATGCCCTAGTGCAATGACTCTTGGTTATAATGTCATTCGAGAAGGCTGTATATTTCTGCTTGACAAAACTGGCAACGCATTTCAGAAGACCCTAATAACTAAGATGTAGGTGAAACATGGGATGTCTGACTTCTTCGTGAAGAACAATTCGGATTCTGATCCAAACATATTGCGGCCTTGCAACCTGGCCTATTTCGTGTAAGACGTCGATACGAACTTCGACCAGACGAGTTTTTAGCATATGCGTTTCCCCTGGTTGCACCTAAAGACTTTAGTACTTCACGGATTGGAGATCTCCTGCACAAGTTCACAGTCCTCAACTTCTGAGCCTACCCAATGAGAATCGTATCATACTAGACTATTCACGCACATTTCAAAAGACATTTTACACCGCCACATCGACTCGCCCTAGAGTGCGGTATGGAGTGGCTCAGGGTGGTATGTGCTCCATACGTCTTGACCTTTACGTAAAGACCTTCCCCTCAACTTTAGTTTACTCTATGCGGAAGACACATCCACCATAGCCACGTTCCGCCAGTCGACACTGCTCGTCATCTACGTGGATACAGATTGCAACAACCTCGAACACTGGCTACAGGACTGGATTATTGTGATCAACATCACTAGAGCAGAGGCATAGACTACTGTTCGTTAAGGCTGCGAGAAGCTTTCAAGTGCTCCGTTTGGAAGAGCACCTTAGGATGTCTGAGTTGACACAACTCGTTATCTTGAAATGACTCTCAAAGCAGACCTGATCTGGTCGACACACATAAATCTGGTTGCAAAGAAGGTATTATAAGCCCACTCGTGTATATAAAACGTGGTCCGTCTGTCGGAAACTACGTTGTTTTTCAAAATCAGCTCATTCGTCATAAGATCAAATATTCTTGCCCTGTCCACAGTTTCGTTAACAGCACCCACGTCAGGAAGATGCAGATGATGCGAATAATACTTTTATTTTGGTAAATGGCAAATTTATGAAAATTTGAAGGATTTGTTTTTCACTGATCGCAACAAAGCGCTGACAATAAGCTTCCACTGAAAGACGCCAAGTGCGAGGAACCCTTTGTTCGGTAGCTTGAAAAACATTTGCGTCGGTTGTGGGCTGACCAATGTAGAATGGGCCATTGACCAAACGCAAATGATAATTAGCAAACGAGACGAGGCTTCTCGTATAAAGCGGCAATGTCTAACAACAAATTGTGTCTAGTACTTTTCGGTTATCCTGACAGATGTGTTGCATGATTTTTCTAATTTTTATGGCAAACACCAGGTTATCGTTAAAGACAGCATATACCCCATATCTCCCCCCGTCATTGACCCTCATTTAGAACTGGCCTTCAGGTTCCGTGACTGAGCCATCTGGGCTCAAACCCCAGACATACACGCAAACAACGTTCGTCCCTCCAGAAAGACATATTGTCATTTGTAACCAAAGTCATTATGGCCAAGTCAATGCCTCCAGCCATAATGGAAAAGCAGCTGGTGTAAATAAAATTCACATTATACAAATCATGTATATCAACAACGGTTTTCAGTAGCAGGAATGCCTAATCACAACAATGGGCGTCGATTTTCGTTTCGCACAAAGATGCATTTAGTTAGTGTTTTGGGTTTTGGTTGGTTGGTTGATTGGTTATTTGGATCACCGTCGTACACAACTGAGTCCAGTAGGTTTCAATTGCAGTTTCAGCCCAAGGACGGTAACCGTCCGTCTCCCCGAAACGTATTGGTCTAATTGTCATTATCTTTAATTTGATTCCAAAAGCGATGTTATCATCACATGACTGTAGCACTACCCTCTCATTCTCACTTAGTTTCTTTAGAATCTCCTTTGGGAGATTTTCTGATTTATTGGTGTTTCATTGTTCACTTTTATTCAGGTATGTGTGACGGCAGCATTATCGCAGACCTCACACTCTATGCAGACCTTCCGGTTGCAGAAATATTACTGTTTTTCTGCAAAGTTTCTGTTTTTCCTTGTCAGTCTCTAATGTAAGTAAACCCTTAAAGAAACAAAACTTGTATTATTTTACAAACATCTTATTAATTAACTGGAGAGGGTTGGTTTATTATATGTCAAAGCTATTAAGGTAAATGTAAAGTGATCCCGTTATAGGCCCGGTGTGGCCCAGAGGGTGGGTAGAGGTATAGCTCTACTCTTCCATAACCGGGGCACTAGAAAGGGGTGAGTGGTCAGCAGCACGCTCCGGCCGCACTTTACCCCCGGGAAAGACCCGGTATCCATTTTACAGGAGGTTGGGTGGGCCCTAGGGGCGGTCTGGACGGGCGGAAAATCTCGTCTCCACCGGGACTCGATCCCGGATCGTCCAGCCCGTAGTCAGTCGCTATACCGACTGAGATACCCGGCCCACATGTCAAAGCTATTACGTGCTTTGAACTAGTTAATATAAACATAATTTCGCCTTATTTGTTAGAAACGTTTATCCAGCTATTCACACCTTACGGTCATATAAATTTGACTCTGCCTTAATCTCATCATTAAACCCAGCAATAATTACTACCGTAATGCCAACATCCAAATAATGTTTCTGTCTCATATTACAGCTCTTATTCAAGCGTGGGTACATTTTTCATTAACATGTTTTGCAAGAATAAATGTATAGTACAAAATTCTACGTACTTAGGGCATTACTAGCAAACATTAGTACGAAAGGAACCCCAGCAAAGCTAACGATTTTCTTCCCAGAAGTCGTTAAAAATCGACGCATGAACGGCTCCTTCCGTTAGCTAACAGACCTGCAAGTGGAATGAAAGAGAAAAGCGAAGTCATTGCCATCTCTAGCTCAAGTACTGCTTCTGCCTTCATCGTGTGTCCTGTCGGAAGCAAAAATGAATTTGCTCTCCTTCGCGCCTTGAAGATATATGGTTGGATGGAAGTGTAGGTCCAGTCATTATTAACAACAGCACTGGATGTAGATAAATGGCCAGCTTCAGACCTCGGCGGCTTCAACCCTGAGGAAAAGTTCTCCTGATGCCCACTGCATAGGAAGCTGTTTGAGCCTGAGAGCCGGCCTAACGGCTTTGGAGAAGAGAAACATCTATTGCCCTTTCTTGGAGTCGGATGACCACACCTCGATCTTTCAGTGCGTAGTTAATCATTATACCGCCTAGGCTATTTCAGGTTCGGCCGTGCCCTAATATAGTAGGGATCTGCCAAATGCAAAGTAAAGGATGGGATCTGAGACGTTCTCAATAAAGGTAACAATGAAGAATAACCTCTTTGGGATCTAACGACATCTCACACTCCGTCTTATAAAAGTAAAGTCTCCTCTGAACTTAACCTTTTGGCGTCGGAATTTTTTTTTTAATTTTAGCACGCCCTCTATATAAAATGTGAAGAAAACAGGAACCAAATATGCTAGAATTATGAAACAAACTGCATTTTGAAGAGGAAAAAACGGAGAGTATATACCGTGTTTAAAATATTCGGTACATATATTTGTTGAATAAATATATAAAATGCAACGTTTAGAGGTTAGCGGTGCAGTACGACCACTATAGTTGTCGTTAGGCGTCAAAGGGTTAAGCACCAAGATATTACAACATGTGAAAATAATCTTTGACCTTGTCTCGAAATGGGAGTGCCCAGATTCACGGCCCGGCTACTTTATTATCGGTGCCCACTGGGTCCCAGAATCAATCTGCTACTTTGTATAACAGAGAAATCCCTGCCCCATGGTATCGAACCCCGATTTTCCGATTGCTCAGTGCACAGCTTGTTTGTCCTACCGACTGATATACTTTCTCAACATTATTCATCTTCAGATTACTCTTAGCTTATATCAAGTCCTGGTTTTCCATTACCACCACATTCTTCCATATATAGAAGGCATAATGTGGAGCTAAGTATTTCTTGTGAAGTTAGCAGTAATTCAGCTAACCCAGGCATTTCCTAGGTTTGTAAAATTCACAACTGAATTGCTTTGTTAAAATAGTCCTGCATTGCACTCTGTCTGAGCCAGATGAATCCAGTTCACTCCGTGACATCCTCTTGTTTAATATGTATTTTAATATTATCCTTTCACCTACGCCTATGTCTCTTAGCGGTCTCTTACTGTCAAAATCTCCGACAACAAAATTTCTATGCCTTTTCATCTCTATAACGCATGATGCTAATCCACCCACCTCGATGTGCATAATTTAATTACAATTATGGAAGGCCTGCACATCGCAGAGAGCGGCAAGGACCTACCATTCCAAAGAAAATACCCACGGCTCACGGGGTTAGATTCCGAGAGATGTGGTAATATTGTGTTTATAACTTGCCGAACACTGTTCAGAGTCCTGTTATTGCAACGATATTTAAATTAAACTTTCAAAAAATGCAATAAATTTAAATATTATTTACAAAAGTCGTTATGGGCAGCGCAGTGAGGCTCAGTGGGCGGGCTGCATGCGACCCGCGGGCCTCAAGTTAATCAGGCGTGCTAATAGGTTACTAGGGAGCAGTACAAATTATGAATCTCTCTATTATGCAGTTATTACCATCTTCCTATTACGTGTAGCCGTCTTAGATCCAAATAGCCACTTTCCCTTAGATTGGTACCCTTAATCTGTTTTCCTTCACGATCAAACCCCCATATACCTATAGCAAAACATGCAAAATTGTATACTTTTAGTAGCCATGAAGGCCAAATACTCCAAACGGAAAGGTAGCAAACTGCTCTAAACTTAAGCGTGAACGTAACTGTGATGTGTTACCGCCACCTAACGTGCCCCAGTTTCCATGGTAACCATTGAAGCCTGTGTTACACGCATGCGAGTTCTTACCAGTGCCGGTGGCAGGCGTTGAGGAAGTGGTGACACCGCCGTAGGGCGCGTGCGTGTTGATCGCACTCTGAGAGTGTGCCACGGCAGGGTTGGACACAGCCGCAGCCCGCGCTGCCGAGTGGTTGTAAGTCGAACTGAGGGAGTGTAGCGGGTCGTGGAACATGTAGGGGTAACTACTGTGATCTCGCTGCTGGAGACAACTGCCGGCCGCGGCAGCTGCACTCATACTGCTGAGGCTGTTGGACATGGAGCTGAAACACATATTCCTTAAGAAGATCATAGCTTCGCAGGTGCTCATGAAATTCCTATCTATTATGGAACTCAAAGGCTCATTAGTATGTACACAGCAGCCCATTGCTGGTTCCTTATCCTGAGCAACAAATCCAGCCCAAATTATCGCTTCCTACTTCTTTAAGGCACATTTTAATATTACGCTCTTATATATATCTTGAGCTACACAATAGTTCTGTCAGTTTTTCCTGTCACATTTTTGGATGAATTTATTGCTATATAGCCTGCCTGTTTTCCTCGAGAGGAAATGACCGTAACAATATTTTTTTGCACAGGACCAGCTATGAAGCTACTCATATGTTGCCTTTCCCCCCGTTCTCCTGACACTCCCACTCCCACTCCCACTCCCATTCTTTCAGGCTGACACCAAGTTTCACAACCATACTAAATAAGAGGCACCTCTATTTCTCTCTTAGAACCCCATTATAACATACTTTATGTAATCAGTAGCCAAATTCTCGCCCCAGAGAACCTGCTTCAATCCCATGCCAAAACATGTGGGATTTTTGGTGGACAAAGAGGAAGCTGTTTCTGTGTATGATATGAAAGCTTTAGGTGGATTGGGGGTGTCTTTTAAATATTTCTTTTCTCGACACAGATTTGGTTTCGCTTTACCCAGAGGAGAGAGCCCCCGGATACCAACTGAATAGGATGAAGGCTGGACCCCAGAGCCCTCGATGTTTTGAAAAAGGGATAAGTTTCTTGCCTATGCCAGTAACCTAGGCAAATGTATGGAAATTTCAACCCATAGCCTAATCACTAGCCCGACTAAGCTCTTCCAGCCTCCTGCACTCTGCATGCTTGCAGTAACAAGACTGATATAGTAAAGGTAACTGTACAGCTGTCTCTGTTCTTAACCAGACACCACGCCAAGAATGAATATGAAGAACTAAAGTATAATTAAAACCATTATTTGTATCGGCACTGGGACAAAGTACAGGATGTTGTTACGTCTAGGACGTTTATTTTTCGGGATTTTTTAAGGTATTCTTTGGATAGGAGGCTGACCGTGTTAGTCAGGATGCTATGCAGGAACGAAAATGTCTGTCGAGAACCGAACCCCGATTCTCCACTAGTCCAGTTCGTTGCGTAATCACTGCAGTGACTGAAATGTGCGGCTCCTACTGACAGGCTGTGTGACGACAAGAGGCAGTACCTCGTTACTCTGGTCACGTCCACAGTCGTATGATATTACCTCGCGACCCGGGCGGCTCATCGCCTAAAGCTCCGCGGATTACCTTCTGTTCGGCTGACATATAGGTTTCAGGGCTGGACAAAACGAAATTGTCGCGAAGAACGTAGAAAGGAATAAAATTATCGCGTGAGATTGTTATTGCCCTTGTCCTGCTCCTGACACAGACCAGTGACGGGCTGTTGTGAAGACGGTAAATAAACTTTGGTTTGTACAGAAGGCGTGGATTTTCTTTACTAACTAAATGACAGCTTCTTACAGACTCTGCTCCTTGGAGTATATATTCAGTGAGTACATTTCGTCTTTTTTTGCCTAAGCCTACCCACCGATTAGCCTGCGTTGTCATGGTGGTAGCCGCTCCATGGCGTTAACCATAACAGTTTTTGGCTAGTGTACACGTATGTGTAGTACACTGCTTCGACTTCACCCCGTTAAGTGCTTGCATTTCCGTGAGAATATGGAAGCAAAAGTAAAATTTGTGCTCCCAGACAGGCGTTTTCTAAATAAGCCATTTGACCTAAATAAGACGAACAGATAAAATATTTCTTGTGTTTTGGATGTTATACACATATAAGCAATATTCATCAGCTTACACTTTTTTCTCCGTGATTTTCTGAACGTTTCTGAAAAATCGCTTCCCATCTTTCTGAGGCTTAACTTTCACCTTAGGTGCCTAATGCGGTGTAATTCCGGACCTTCCGAAGTTGGTTAGCACCAAAAACTGTAGAACTTACGGGAGTTGCCAAAATATGCCTACAAGTTGATACTGTACAGACAACCCAGTAAGAGAGTAGAGATAAGAAAAAACTTTCTCCGAATACTGCAATATATATATATATATATACGTATTCAGAACCTATACACACCGCACCATACAGCAGAAAGCTAGTCGTCCACATCTATCTACGAAACTGGGGTTCAGTCCCAGGGAATTCCAAGTGGGCTTGTGGTCGGAATGACTGGTCATCAGCAGGCTTTTCTCCGAACACTTCGGTTTCCTCTGTCGCCTATAATCCCCCCATTTCTCCATTCCCTTCAATCGTGAATGACTCTTAGAGTAGGCGGCAGTGAAAAGGAACTCAGCATTACCCCACTGCAGTAACTGAAAACACGCAGATACAGCCAGAACTCATAAAACTTACTCTCCTGCTGTATCACCTTTCTTAGTCACGAGTCCTGGACGTTACTAGTGTTATTATAATACACAATTTGCGTTTAGACTGACTGAAGAAATTCTGTGCTGATAAGAATAATAGAAATAACGAGAAAATAGCAGAGCAGATGCCTCAGAAATATTACGCTGTACTTACTTTTTCTAACGTCCACGTGAATTTCGTTCGACTTGTATAAATAATTGTTATCACGTATAGCAAGCAATTAAAAATAATGGGGTTATGGTAAGCGCATGTGAATAATAATTTAGTGAAAATCGTCCACGAATTCTGGAAGTTTCAACTGTAAGATGCACATGTATCATGTGTATATGTATCATGTGCATATAAGCCATTTTGTATACTAGGCATTATGTACATTATGTACACCTACACTGGGAGTCGATTACTTGTATAGTCCCGTATATTCTTTAAATATTATAGGCCAATATACTAAAAATATTTTTATTATTTCTTTCTTTTTGATTTTAATAGCAGTACGCAAAATGGTAATCGCAACATTCCACACTTGAGGTCTAATTAATAAAATTACGTCACCATATTTTAACATATTTCGTGCACCCCCAAAACGTTTTTGAAAAAATAGACGTCACAAGCATAGATTATACAAGACAGGCATTGTACTGTACGTAAAGACGTAACATTGAGCCGCGTGCGCAAAAATATTATTACCTTAATAAAGTAATATGTAGGGCTTATTACAAACTCTGAAAGAATTTCTGTAGCCTTATTTGCCCAGGGCATAAGGAAATACACCGTATTATATTGCCATCTTTGGCCTGTCTTAATGTACCGTAATTTTCCACATAATCTCGAAAACAGCGTGGTTCACGGAAAAAAAGTTATTGAAGATGACATGCGTGCTTTGATATTTCCTACAAATATTATTTGAAATATTTCTCACTCTAAGAAGAATTTAGCGAGATATTATCACAAATGTGCGTGGGTCGTTACGTGAAGTACCCGATATTCTTCTTAAAGGAATTTTAATTTTCTGGACATAGTTTGGGAAAACACTCAAACATCAAATTTCATAGAAATTCTTCCAGTGGGAGCCGAGCTGTTCTGTGCGGGCGGAAGGACAGACGGACGGAAGGACAGACCTGACGGTCGTCTTTTGAAATTTTGCGAACAAGCACAAAATGGTAAGTCTCAAAAGTATTTTTTGTGTTCTTTGCTTATTTTATTTTATATAATTTTCAGTTTCTGATATTAAGTATCTATCTTTGAAATAAAAGATGAGGTAAATAATGAAATCGGAAAAGAGCGAAGGAAGCTGTCCTGTCTGAACTGAACTTGAGACACATAGGCTTACGTAATTTGCTTGGAGAAACTGACGAAAACGATGATGTCGCAATCAGGAAAGTCATTTTCCGGAGATTTTCGACCGATACCCCAGTGCACGAAATATAATAACAAATTTATTACTTCTGCTGCCGAAAGCAATTAAGCTACTTGAATTTGTTACCGTCAACGTAGAAATTTGCGAAATAAATAAGCCACCTTTAACTCCTCGACAGTTCGGTTTAGCGCAAGTTGCAGCGTAGAGGAGTATCAAGTTATATGACACTGGAAATATGTCATTTGTTATTGTATATAACCCTTAAAAGAAATCACGTTTTTATTATAAACTTAAAGCCAAGTTTTGACATGTATTCTGAAAGAGGGCATCACGATGTGCTTAGAAATCAAATAGTATAACAGAAGTGTACGTCAGCACAATCTAATTATTTATTTATAGTGTAGTTATAGTATGGCTACATGTTTCGACTAAAGACTAGTCATCTTCAGGCCTCTACAATTCTGTGCCAGATGCTACTGCCCACT
>Ga0123355_10000652_pt1 | contig 47043 bp, 34 predicted proteins | sample TergutEmb28metaG_3_FD_89872 | JGI IMG/M metagenome (GOLD analysis project Ga0123355, IMG submission 89872) | Embiratermes neotenicus P1 segment gut microbial communities from Petit-Saut dam, French Guiana - Emb289 P1 | ecosystem: Host-associated > Arthropoda: Insects > Digestive system > Gut ...
GAGCTATCTAAGGAATTATCTGCCGGATTACATGGTTCCCAGCCAATATTTGCAGATAGATTCATTTCCGCTAACAAGCAGTGGCAAGTTAAACAGGCGTGCGCTGCCAGCAATCGAAATCCAGACGAGCAAAGTATATGTTCCCCCCGAGACAGAAGCCGAAATATTGGTAGCTGGAGTATTCGAGAATATGTTTGGTATCTCACCGATAGGCAGAAAAGAGAGCTTTTTCGAGCTAGGCGGCAACTCGCTGAAGGCGACATTGCTAGTGAACGAAATTGAGCAGGCGTCGGGAGTAAGGCTGGGCATAAAGGATATCTTCCAGGGAGTGACAGTAGAGGGAATTAGCCAGGCGTTGTCGGATATGGAAGGAAGTTACGAGCCGATTCCTGTGGCGGATGTGAAGGAGTATTATCAAATATCACCATCGCAGAAACTATACTTCTTAACATCTCATTTATGGGATTACAATTTGGTTGATATGACGAACAACATCCCCATGGCATACAAAGTAAAGGGAGCATTTGACCCAGACAAAGCCGAACTTGCTTTTGAAACATTGCTACAACGTCATGAAATTTTGCGAACAAGTTTCCATTTGGTTAACGGCGAGACCATGGCAAAAATTCATGACCAGGTAGAAATGGACATGACATTTGAAGAACGTTATGGCAAGGAGAGTTTCGACGGTCTTGCCAAAGAGTTCTTCCGGCCATTTGATTTGCAAAAAGCTCCTTTAATGCGAACTAAAGTGATAAAAACAGGCGAAGATGATTTTCTCCTTTTCATGGATTGCCACCATATTATTTCTGATGGGATATCCAGTGATTTGTTGTTGAAAGAATTCATTACTTTATACAGTGATGGCCAGCTTGCTCCGCTTAGGTTGCAGTATAAAGATTACAGCGAATGGATGCTGGACAGGCCATTGGATAACCAAAGAAGTTACTGGATGAGTCATTTCGAAAACGGTGTGCCAAGGCTGCAATTGCCGGAAGATTACCCCAGGCCCGTTGAAAAAAAGTTTAATGGTGATGTGGTTGTAAAAAAACTGGATAAAACATTAAGCGATAAAATTATCAAAATAGGCCAGAAAAAAGAAATGACAGAATTTATGACATGGCTATCAGCCACAATGGTTATGCTTGGTAAGTATAGCGACACAGATATAGTCGTGGGTACGCCCATATCTGGCAGAACCCATAAAGATACCGAGGATATACAAGGGGTATTCATAAATAGGTTGCTGATGAGCGGCAAGCCAGAAAAAGAAAAACCGCTGACGCAATTTTTAGACGAAGTGAAGGAAAATTGCTTAATGGCTTATGAAAATCAAGATTACCCATTTGAATCTCTGGCGCTGCATTTCGAGCCGCAGGCGTATATGGATAAATCTAGAACGCCGCTGTATGACGTTCAATATCTGTTCTACAAGGATGACGACAGCGAACTGCTGGACGAAATTGAAATAGATGGCTTGAGTTTTCACCCCGTAGAAATTGAATTTACAGACAAGGAAGCGAAATTTGACTTAGTATGTAAAATAACAGAGAGTGGCGGTGAATATACGGCAACCTTTAAGTATTGCAGCGATTTGTATAAACGGGAAACCATAGAAGGTATGATGGACAAGTTTATTCAAATATTAAACGGGCTAGATGAGAACCTGGATAAAACTATAGATATGCTAACCAGCCAAATATAAAGTGAAATGTGGGAGAAGAAAGTGGAAAAAATCATAGAAGTACAATCCTTGACCAAGAGCTACATGGTAAAGGGGAAGGAAATAAGGGCAGTTAAAGGGATTGATTTTTACGTAGAGAAGGGGACGTTGTTTTCCTTTTTGGGGAAAAACGGTGCCGGTAAATCTACAACAATTGATATCCTATGTACTTTGCTAGAGCCAGATGCGGGGAAAGTTTTGATAAACGGCTTTGAATTGGGGAAAAACGATTTTGAAATTAGACAGTCTATTGGGATTGTTTTTCAGCGTAGCTTGTTGGACTCTATGCTAACGGTTTACGAAAATTTGAAGATTAGAGGGAAGTTTTATAAATTTTCAAGGAAAAAGTTAAAAGAACGTATTGAAGCCGTTACCGAAATTGCCCAATTGCAAGAATTTCTTCACCAGCCGTATGAAAAATTATCTGGCGGGCAAAGAAGAAGGGCTGATATTGCGCGGGCGCTAATTAACACGCCACAAATTTTGTTTTTGGACGAGCCAACCACAGGCCTTGATTCTGGCACGCGAAAAGAAATTTGGGCAACCATTAGGGCATTGCAGAAGGAGAAAGGCGTGACCGTTTTCTTGACCACCCACTATATGGAGGAGGCAGAGCAATCTGATTATATTACCATAATGGGGCATGGCGAAATTTTGGCAAAGGGTACACCTTTAGAGCTAAAAATAAAATACTGCCATGATTTGTTAAAAATCGTACCTAAAAACCCAGAAACTTTCAAGAAAACCCTTACAGAGCATAAAATTGATTTTGTGCAAAATGGGGAAGTGCTTGAGATTATATTGGACGCAACTACAGATGCGATTCCACTGGTTGAACGGTTCAGATATGATATCACCAATGTTGAGATTGTAAACGGAACCATGGACGATGTTTTTCTTGACATAACAGGCCAGGAGGATGTACAGATATGACAACATTGGCAATGAGGAATGTTCTGCTTTATTTTAGGGATAGGTTGGGGGTATTTTTCTCCCTATTATCGGTATTGTTGATTATCGCTTTGTTTGTTTTGTTCCTTGGCAATTTTTTTGTTTACAATTATAGTGAGAATATTGACGCGGTTAACGAAGTGGTAAATAACTGGATTTTCGCAGGTATTTTGGGGGTAACTACGGTAACAACAACCCAGGGGGCTTTTGTTGTTATGGTTAACGATAAGGTGCATCACCTGTATAAAGATTTTTATTCTACCCCGGTTAAAAGGTATCGTATTGTGGCGGGATACGCACTTGGTTCTTTTATAGTGGGTACTATAATGAGCATGATTATTTTTGTTGTTTTGGTTGCCTATAATGCCGTGATGGGTAATCATGTGATGTCTGTGTTAAATATGGTAATTACTACAGGTATTTTGCTGCTTAGTGTGCTGCTTAATGCATTTATGATTTTCTTTTTTACCATGTACATTAAAACAAACCAGGCTTTTGGCGCGATTTCTACTATTTTGGGAACGCTTATTGGTTTTATGATGGGTATTTACGTGCCTATGGGCGATTTGCCAAACTCAATACAGAGCCTTATTCGGTTTTTCCCGCAATCTCATACGACTATGTTGTTTAGGCAGTTGTTTATTGAAGGTATTGCAGAGAATGCGTTTTCGCATATTCCAGCGGAAGATTTGTTGGAATTCCAAGAGGCAATGGGGGTTATTTATGTCATTAACGGTTACCAGCTTACCATGATGGACAGTGTGCTTATTTTGGCGGGGGCGACGGTTTTGTTCTTCTTATTGTCTGTTTGGAGAATGTCTAGGCGATATGTGTAAAAACTTTATATATTTGGCCAAAATTGACTTGCAGCTGGGGCAGGATGCTTATGACGGCTTGCTGCAAATCATTTCGGAAGAAAACCGCCAACGATGCAAGCGATTTATGTTTAGGGAAGATGCCTTGCGTACGTTGTACGGGGAGCTGATGCTTCGCTATATGTTAATGCAGCATTTTTCTATTAGGCATGAGGATATTCAGTTGTTGAAAGACGAATCGGGAAAGCCTTACTTAAAGGGCCTCCCGGTTCATTTTAACATTTCTCATTCTGGGGATTATGTTGTTTGTGCTGTTAGCGAGCAGCCGGTTGGCATTGATATTGAAAGAATAAAAGAAGTGGACTTTAAGCTTGCAGAGCGTTATTTTTGCAAAAGTGAATACCGGGATTTATTTGCTAGGGAGGAAATCCGCCGGCTTGATTATTTTTTTTCATTATGGACGCTTAAAGAGAGCTACTTAAAATGGCTGGGGACTGGGATGTCTGTCCCGCTTGATTCTATCGCCTTTAAAATAGGCAGTGAGATTTCCATGATAGATACTTGCCGAAGCGCTAGGCCGTTTTTTAAGCAATTTCCCATAGATGGCTATAAGCTATCGCTTTGTTCTATGAATGCTGGCTTCGCGGATGATATAAAGGAAATTAGCTTGGAAGAAATGAAATTTTTTACACAGGGGGATAATTAAGATGGGCTTTGACCGTAAATTGGTTTTGGCAGATGGAACAGTGATAATGGGCAATGGTTTTGGCTCGCGGGAAGAGGTTATCCGTGAAGTTGTTTTTCAAACTACAAAAACAGGGTACATGGATGTTTTAACGGACTCCGACAACTACAACCAAATAGTTGTAATGACGCATTCAAATAGCGATGGCGATGAAATAAATCAGGATAGCCCAGATGCATTCCAAGGTGCGTCGGCTTTGATTGTAAGCAAATACTGCAGCAAATTAGATGTATTTTTGAAGGATAAAAATATACCAGCATTATGCGACGTAGATACATACGCATTGACCAAAAAAATCCGCGAGGATGGTGTAATGTATGGGATTATTGTGGATAGCAGCGTGTCAGACGACCTTGCGCTGGTAAAGCTTGTGGCTGCGCCATATGTAACCAACCATGTGAAGCAAGTTTCCCCCAAAAAGCCGTATAAGGTTTTGGTAGAAAATAAAAAATTTAGGGTTGCCGTTGTGGCTTTTACTGCAAAGAAAGGGATAATTAACGAGCTAACAACAAGGGATTGCGAGGTGATTGTTTTCCCGTACAATGCATCGGCCGAGGAGATTGAGGCGCATCAGCCGGATGGCGTTGTGTTTACCAGCGGCCCAGGGGACCCTATGGACCTGCCAGAGCTTTCCCCTGTTATATTGGCGCTTCAAGAAAAATATCCGATGTTTGGCATTTGCTTGGGGCATCAGCTATTTGCCATAGCCAATGGCGCTAAGGCTTCCAAAATGAAGTTTGGGCATCGTGGCGAAGATGTGCCGGTTATGGATATTGCCACAGGGAAAACCTTGGCTACGGTACAAAACCATGGTTACCATGTGGAGCCAGATTCATTGGAAGGGACAGATTTGGAGGTAACGCAATATGCAATTGAGGATGGCAGCATTGAGGGCTTGAAGCATAAGAAATACCCTGCATTTACGGTGCAGTATCACCCAGAGGCCCATCCAGAGCCACAGGATGCTAATTATTTATTTGATAAATTTGTAGAAAGTTTAGGCGTGTACAATAAAATTGATATATAAAAATATGGGAGAAAATATGAAAAAAATATGTTTGTACTATTTTTCTGGCACAGGGATGACCAAATATGTGGTAGATAGGTTAGTTGGTGAAATTGAAAGCCACAATATTTTTGTAGATTGCTTTGCAATTGACACAACTGTCCGGCCGGAAGCCATGCCCGGATATGACGCGCTAATTATTGCATATCCCACACATTCGCTAAACGCGCCTCGGGTTGTGGCTAGTTTTATAGCAAGGCTGCCAAAAGTAAACGGTATGAACACTTTTATAGTACATACCTGCAGCTTGGCTAGAGATGAGAACCTTGGCTCTTCAAATTTAATTATCAAGCGGCTAGGTAAAAAGGGCTACCGGGTGCTTTACAACAAAATGGTTGAAATGCCATCAAATTTTGTTAACCAAGATACTGAAAAGCAAGTGATAAGAGCCCTGGCCAATGCAAACGACGCTGCCGCGCTTATTGCAAAAGATATAATAGAGTTAAAATCCCACCTGCCAGAAAGAAGCTTTGGCTCAAAAATCTTCACCGGGCTTGCGCGCATCGAATGGCTTGGCGCAATAATAATAGGGAAATTTTTCTATTCGAAAAAAAGCTGCACACGCTGCAGAAAATGTGCAGACAATTGCCCAAACAAAAATATAGTAGTAAAGAAAAAATCTATCGGCTTCAAGCTTTCTTGCGGAATATGCATGAGATGCATGTACCAATGCCCAAACAACGCAATAGATGTACGGCGGCCGTTCAAGTTTATCCGATTCGATAAATGGTATGATTCTGATATGTTTAAGTGATATGGGAAAGGGGAGGCGCAACTATTGTACGCCTTCCTTTTTTGTTTGGCGTGGTACCATACGGTACCATAATTCAGGCAAAATGGTACCGTATGGTACCATTCTTTCATAGAAAACAGCCTAAAATTACACCCGCAAAACAAAAAAAGCCCCAAAACAAGGGCTTTTTTATGAATTGAAAAATTAAAATTTTTTGTGAAGTTTTTAGAGGTGTGGGAGGCTGTTAAAATTTCTGATGTTTTTAACTCACACCCATCTTCCTGTATCTATCGTACCGGCTGCTTACCAGCTGGGTAGCGGGTTGTTGGATATAGTGTTTTATTGCTTTTTTTAGATGTTCTTTTAGGGCATTACAGAAATTTTCTTCTTCGGTGATTATTTTTTCTATTATGCCTAGCGACAGTAGGTCTTCGGCGGTTAGTTTTAGGAAGTTGCTGGCTTCGCTTGCCAGGGAGGCGTCTTTCCATAAGATACTTGCGCAGCCTTCTGGGGCTATTACAGAGTATACGGCGTTTTCTAGCATCCATACTTCATCTGCAACTGCCAGGGCTAAAGCGCCGCCGCTGCCACCTTCGCCTATTACTATAGAGATTATGGGAACATTTAGCCCAATCATTTCCATTAGATTTTCTGCTATAGCTTGGCCTTGTCCTCTTTCTTCGGCCCCTATGCCGCAGCAAGCGCCTGGTGTGTCAACAAAGCATATTATAGGGCGCCCAAATTTTTGGGCCAGTTTCATTTGGCGCAGGGCTTTGCGATACCCTTCTGGGTGCACAGAGCCAGAGTTGCAGGTGTGGCGTTCTTCTGCGCCATGGCCTTTTTCTATGCCAATTACGGTTACGGGCTGGCTACCTAAGAGGCCAATGCCCGCTATTATTGCCCGGTCATCGCCGTACCGTCTGTCGCCGTGCATTTCTATAAACTGGGTAAATATTTCTTTGATAAAATCACTGGTTGTGCGCCTGCTGTTTGCCCTGGCGCTTTGTACGCGTTCATATGCTGTCATAAAAAACTCCCCTTTTTTTTGGCATATATGGTTTATATAAAATAAAAATAATTTACATAAGCTGGTAATTTTCTTGCATTGCTTTTTCGCTTCCTCCTTACTTGCCGTTAGCTTATCGCAGTGCAATAGAATTCCTGCGCTCCTGTGAACCGTTCTCATATTACATGGTTTTTCTATTGATGCAATTTGAGCACTTGTGAAATATATTCCCTTTGGTTTTTACGGTGGACAATACCATCTACAAAACCCTTCTCCAGCAGAAATTCTGCGCGCTGGAAGCCGTCTGGCAATTGTTTTCTGGTGGTTTGTTCCACGACCCTTGGCCCGGCAAAGCCTATTAATGCCAGAGGCTCGGCAACTATTATATCTGCCTCCATTGCAAAGCTGGCAGTTACTCCGCCTGTTGTGGGGTTTGTTAAAACGCATAGGTATAAGTTGCCAGCGTCGTTATGCCGCCTTACGGCCCCGCTTGTTTTGGCCATTTGCATCAGCGAAATTATGCCTTCTTGCATACGCGCGCCGCCAGAAACGATAAACCCGACAACGGGAAGGTTTTGTTCTAATGCAGTTTCGAACAGGCGCGTAACTTTTTCCCCAACTACGCTGCCCATGCTGCCCATCATAAAACTTGGCTCCATAGCAAAAATTGCCACAGGCATGCCAGATAAGCGGCCTATCCCGCAAATAACTGCTTCTTTCTCGGAACTTACTTGGCGGGATTTTTCAAGTTTTTTATCATAATCTGGGAAGTTTAAAATATTTTGGCTTGTTAAATCTGTATCATGTTCAACAAATGAATTGGCATCACAAATCCAGGCTATTCTCTGGCGAGCGCTAACCTTGAAATGGTAATTGCATGATGGGCAGACATTGTATATCTCTTCAAGCTGTTCGTTTAGTATTAACTGATTGCAATTGGCGCATTGGGTGGCGTTGGAGTTGTTTGCATTGTTTGCTTTTTTATTTAGCACTTCGGGCAAAAAATCTGTGTTGTACGCGCCGCTTAAAAAGGCTTCTTGTGATAGTAAAAATTTTAAGAAATCTATATTATGCTGTATGCCGCTGATTTCAAACTCGCTAAGGGCGGCCTTCATTTTTTGAATGCATTCATCCCGGGTTGCCGCCGTTACAATTAGCTTGCCAACCATAGAATCGTAGAATGGCGGTACTGTTGCGCCCTGGTATACTCCGGTGTCGAAGCGGATAGCTGGGCCTTGTGGCGGTTGGAAAGTTGTAAGCTCCCCATGGGATGGCTGAAAGCCTGCATAGGGGTTTTCTGCGTTTATACGACATTGAATGGAATGTGTGTTGTTATGTATTTCTGCCTGGGTAAAATCAAGCTTTATACCTGCAGATATCCATATCTGCCATTTTATTAAGTCAATGGATGTTATTTCTTCGGTTATTGTATGTTCCACTTGTATGCGCGTGTTCATTTCTATGAAATAAAACTCTTCATGCTTGGTGTCGTAAAGGCATTCTATTGTGCCTGCGTTTTTGTATTCTACGGCCTTTGCAGCTTTAATAGCGGCATTAACCATTGTATGCCGGTTGGTGTTGGATAATAATATGGCCGGGCTTTCTTCTATCACTTTTTGGTTTTTGCGCTGTGCAGAGCAATCACGCTCGCCAAGGCAAACCACGTTGCCAAAATGGTCTGCCAAAATTTGCAGCTCTATATGTTTAACAGATAAAAGGAGTTTTTCCATATACACACCAGCATCTGAAAAGATAGATGCAGCTTCGCTGGTTGCTTTAGTGTAGGCGTTTTCTAAATCTTCCAATTTATCTATCCTATATATGCCTTTGCCGCCGCCACCTGCGCGGGCTTTAATTAGCAACGGAAAGCCAATGCGTAGGGCTTGTGTTTTCGCATCTTCTAAATTTGCTAACAGCCCAGAACCCGGTATCACAGGGAAGCCAACATCTTCCATGGTGCGCCGGGCAATATCTTTGTCTCCCATTTTTTGAATTATGCCCGCTGGTGGGCCGATAAAAATAATATTATTTTCCTCACATAAAGACGCAAAAGTATGGTTTTCTGACAAAAAACCATACCCTGGATGGATTGCCTCTGCCTTTGATACCAGTGCGGCAGAGATGATGTTATTCATGTTTAAGTAGCTGCTTTTTGAGGGTGCTTTGCCTATGCAGTAGCTTTCGTCTGCCATGCGTACATGCAGCGCGTCTCTATCTGCTTCCGAAAAAACAGCCACCGTTGCGATGCCTAGCTCTTTACATGCGCGTATTACACGGACTGCAATCTCGCCCCTATTTGCAATTAAAATTTTAGAAAACATTTTATTATCCCCTGATTCAATGTTTTACTTTGTTATGGTGAAATAGACCTCTTTTGAAATCACGTTTTTTGTGATTTCAGAAGAGCTTTAATCTTATATTTTTACCTTAAATAATGTTTGCCCATATTCAACTACATCGCCATTGGCTACACAAACATGTGCTATCTCGCCGTCGTACCCGCAATGGATGTCGTTCATTAGCTTCATGCTTTCGATGATGCCTAAGATATCGCCCTTTTTGACTTTGCTCCCGGCAGTTACAAAGGGGGGGCTTCCTTCAGAATGGGCGGCGTAAAATACCCCCACCATGGGAGATTTTATTTCCTTTATGTTTTTAGCGCCTACGGGTGCTTCTGCTGTTGTAGATAATGCTACCTGCGGCACATCGGCTGGGATATTGTTGTATTTGGCTTTTTCTAATGTTATCGTAACTTTTGATGCTTCATCTTTTATTTTCAATTTTGTTAAATCGTATGAGTTGAGTAGTTCTGCCAATTCTTTTATCTTGCTTGTATCCATAATACAGTCCCCTTTGTAAAATGTTTTGGATAATGGTTGTGTTTTAGTAAAATAATCGATACTTTTTTGTAGGTTAAGTATGTCGTGGCGGAAAATTTTATCACGGAATTTGTCGTAAGTCAATGAATTAGCTTACTAAAGTTGTAGTAAAACTTATGAAAAAATTGAAAAAAATATGAAAAAATTAGTCCCAACAAAATGGTGCTGTTGGAATTGCAATAACATGGAAATAACCCAGTGTTTCCGGGAAAATTTCGGCATCGCTTTGATGAAAATAACGCAAATAAAAAAGCGTTGGAAATTTCCAGCGCTTTTTGCTATAAAGAGCTTCACACCTTTGTACGCCGCTTGTAGCCTGGCTTTTTTCGCCTTTGCTGCCTGTGGCATTAAATTTCAAAAATGGTACCATACGGTACCATTTCCAAAAAACTACTCTTTTTTCCCAAACCACCCAAAAGCCGCACCAAACGCCGCGCCGCCCAAAAGCCCGCCAATATGCCCCGCGTTGTCGATATTAGCCATCACGCCACCGGCGGCAAGGCCAAACAATATAAACATGGCCATAAAATGCCAGCTAATCCCTTCTATGCTGCGGCGAGTGACGCGAGTGTAGGCAAAAAGCGCGCCAATAACCCCATAAACCGCCCCAGAAGCCCCGGCAGAATATGCCTGGGAAAACAGCAAACTAGCTCCAGACCCCACCAGCCCGCTAACCACATACATGACACAAAACTTCACGCGGCCAAAATACCTTTCTGCCCGGCTGGCAAAAACCAGCAACCCAAAGGCATTAGCCCCTAAATGCGCCACCCCAAAATGCACAAACATGGCCGTAAATAGCCTATACCATTCCCCATGTTCCCAAACCTTATAAGGCAAAATCGCGCCAAAGCGCAGCGGTACCAAAAAATCATCAGGGTAGCCCGCCATGTACATAAGCAATAAAACCACAGCATTAGCCGCCAAAATCGCCCCAGTGGCAATTGGCATCCTGTGCAACGGCCTATGGCTAGCCGCCTTATGCCGGAATTCCAAAGCCTCCGCATTCCCAGCCGCCAGCCCGTCATGTGCCGCCTTAACCATCCCCTCCAGCCTAAAAAGCTTTCTAGGCTGCCCCTTTGGCGCAGAAACAGCTCCAGTATCCCCATCCACATGCCAAAAAACACTATAGCAAGCCTGCCCAAAATATTCTTCCGTGCCATCCCAGCTAGGCTTCTCGCCACCCACAAGCACATAAACCATGGCAACTTGCGCCACATGCCCCAAAAACTCCCCAGCCTGCAGCTTTTGTCGCGCCTCGATGGCCATCAGCTCGCTCCAGCCTAGCTGCACATTATCCACCACGCTTACCGCAATAAGCGTAGACATCTCCACCTTCTGGGAAATCCACCTAAACGGCTCTCTAGCCGTAACCTGGTACTCCTCTTTGGCTAACAAATTACTAAAATTAGCAGAAAAATCTTCAAACATATTAACTCACCAAACCAATCTTGTGATATACTTAGAATATATCACAGAAATATGTAAAAAAAAACGTTAGAGGCTTCGCTGGCCATACTACAAAACTTTCAAATTTAGATTTTGGACGATGGTTACTGCTAAACCCTATTCCAGAATTAGTTTTGAGGTGTGGGCAAAGCCCCATGGTCTTATCTCAAATAAAAAGGACATGCCATGATTAAAATGATGAATACTGCCGAAGTTTTGGATTGTGCGGTGGATGTTTATAAGAGGTCTTTTTGGAAGCAGATTGCATTTTCTGCTGTTATTTCGGTTATTTCATTTTTCGGGGCGGGTTTTTTGGCGATACTGGTCGTTGTTGGCGTTGCTGTAGTTGCGACTGTGGGTGTGATCAACCCGGATGGCGCCGGTTTTGTTGCAGTTGTATTTGCCGGGGTGGTTGTTTTTACGCTTCTTTGGCAGTGGCTTATTAGTATAGGGCATATTATTATGGCCAAAAGTACATTTTTTGGTGAGGGGCGTAGCTTTCTTGTTGAGAATTTTGTGAAGGCGATACCTCGGGTGGTTTCTGTGCTAGTGGCCCAGGCTTTGGTTTTGTTACCATATGTTATAGTTTGTTTTTACGTAGTTTGGGAGATGGCGCTGTTTCTTGATAGAGCTGGGTTTTATGCCGCTTCTTCTGTTGTGTTGTTTGGTGTTTTAATATTTGTTGTAGCGTTGATATTTTTGTTTGGTTTTTTTGTGTTGGTTCATATGATGGGGCTTGCTGTGGCTGTTTCTGTTTTTGAGAAGCGGCTATTTTTTGGCGCTATCGGGCGGGCATTGCAATTGATTAGCGGCCGCTTTTGGCTGATTTTTGCCGCACGGGTTGTTTGGGGGTTAATTACTTTTGTTGTCGGTTATTCGGTTATGGCTATTGTTTTTTTTGCAATATTTGTGGTTACTTATTTGGGCGATAGCTCATCTGTTGTTTTTGTTGTGGCTTCGGGACTTATTACGGTTTTAATGTACTTGATGCTGATGGTTACTTCTTTGGTTGCCATGCCAATGGAGGGCATATTTAACGCCATAATCTACTTCAACCAGCGCATAAAAAACGAAGGTTTAGACATAGAACTAGAACTCGAAAGGCTTAAATCATGACTTTTTACGAGGCAATGAACGAGGTGTTGCAATCACGCCGCTACAACCGCCTTGCCGGCCGCAGCAGGGATATTATGCAAGAAGTGCGGGATGCAATTGCAAGGCTTATAAATAATCTGTTAGATAGTATCAACATGCCCGCTATCAACTTTGAGGGGTCTGGCCGTGATATTAGCAGCATTGCAACCGTGTTTATAGTAGTTGGAGTTGTGGCAGCCATAGTGGCCACAGTTGTGATAATCCGCAACCTTAGGCGGAGGCAAGAAGAATACGGCCTATACGATATGTTTGAAGAACTAACGCAAAAAAGATACAGCGTAAAAGACCTGCTGGCACTTAGCCAAGTTGCAAAAAATAGGCGAGAAGCCGTTCGCTACAGCTATGTGGCCGCATTGTTGGCGCTGGACCAAAAGGGCGTAATCACCATAAGCCCCGCTGCCACTAACCGGATAATAGCAGGGGAAATCCAATCGGCCGCGCCACAGCTTATGCCAATGTTTGCGCAGCTGGTGAATATATTCCACCTGGCCTGGTTTGGTAAAAAAGACATAAGCGACCAAGCATTAAGCAGCTTTGCAGAAGCTGTAGCCATACTAACCGGAGAAAAATCATGAAAAAACAAAATACAGTTTTCTTGATGCTTGTGGTGATAATTGCCTTCTTGGTACTGTTTATTTTCGATACTGGTGACACTGCCCCGGCGTATTCTGCCATATCCACCAATGAAACTGGCAGCAGCCTGCTGTATGATACTTTAAGGTATATGGGGCATCCTGTGCAGCTAAGCCGCAGGCCGCTAACCACCGCCACAAACCCGCAGCATGTGTACATTATAATCCAACCCTACGCCCCAAATGTAAACAGCGAGCGTGGCGAAGAAATACTGGAATGGGTAAGCAGCGGAGGGAGGCTAATTTTCCTAAGCAGCCCATCGCCAAATATCATGGACAGGATAGCCCCCGGTGAAGGCCGCAGCCTGCACGGCTTTATATCCCACCGTATAGGCATGGGCGAGTTGATAATAGGCCCGGCGTTTCCACTGCTAAATGCCAGCCTGATGGCCCAGCCGCAGCTAGGGCAGGGGATAGAATATATTTTGCGGGAATGGAATGCTCCTCAGATATTCTTCGCGGCGTATTATCATGGTATGGAGCAGGGCGAGACATTCCTGGGGCGGCTGCCGTTTATCGTGCAATTGATTTTCGCGCAGTTGGCTATTTTAGGGGTTTTTGCGGTATGGCATTTTGGCAAGCGTTTTGGCAAGGCCATGCCATTTTATGAAGAAACAGAGAGGGAAGAAAACGAACATGTACGCGCTCTGGCGCGGCTGCTAAATAAATTCCACGGGAGGAAAAAATAGATGCTGCTAAATATTGCGAACGAAATCAAATCCAAAATAAACAACCGGGTGCTTAACCAGGAAAACTTAACCGACCTTGCCCTCACATCGCTGTTTGCGGGCGGGCATGTTCTTATAGAGGGTGTGCCAGGGCTAGCAAAAACCCTATGGGTGCGCTCGCTGGCGCAGCTTATAAGCGCAGATTGCAATCGTGTGCAGTTTACATCAGACCTTATGCCGTCGGATATCTTAGGCACAAAGGTGTTTAACCAGCAAACAGGCTCGTTCGAGATGCGGCGCGGGCCGCTGTTTACGCAGCTTTTCTTGGCAGATGAAATAAACCGCACCCCGCCCAAGACCCAATCTGCGTTGCTGGAAGTAATGGAAGAGCGGGCAATCACAATAGACGGCCAAACACACGGGCTAAACGAGCCTTTCTTCGTGATGGCCACCCAAAACCCTATAGAATATGAAGGCACATATCCTCTACCAGAAGCCCTAACAGACCGCTTCATGATGAAAATTCTAATCACGTACCCAGGCGTGCCGGCAGAGAAGCAAATGCTGCAAATGTACCATGAGGGCTTTAACGCGGCTGTTTTGCCGGATTTAGCCCCGGTATGTTCTGCAGAGGATATCAAGGCCGCTCGGCGCGAGATTCAGGCTGTTACCGTAGAGGATGGTATCTTTAATTATATTGTGAGCTTGGTGGAAACCACCCGCCGGGTGGGGGCGGTGCAATTTGGCGCAAGCCCAAGGGGTAGTGTTGCGCTGCTGCTGGCTGCCAAGACCTATGCGGCCTTGCAGGGGCGAGATTTTGTAATACCAGACGATGTACATTTTCTGGCCAAGCCGGTGCTGCGCCATCGCGTGATTGTGAAACCAGAGGCAGAAATTGAAGGGATAACTTCCGATAAAGTAATCGACAGCATATTATCTCAAGTGAAGGCCCCAAGATGAGTGTAAGCAAAAGCTTTGTTGTTTTAATTGCTCTTGGGCTGTTTTTTACCCTTGCCGCTTGGTTTTTTGGCGCCCATGGCATTATATTTTTGCTGTGGAATATTTTGATGCTTGGGCTTTTAGTATTGGATATGTTTCTTACGCCTGGGGTTAAAAAGCTGCAAGTTTCCCGAGGGGAGAACGATAGCCTCTATTTTAAGGCAGAGAATAAGATAGAATTTTCCGTAAAAAATCTTTCCCGGTACAATTTGAAGGTTGAGGCAAAGGATGAGAGCCAGCGGCATTTTGCGGTGGTGGAGGATGCCTATGTCACATGGATTAGCCGCGGGCGTTCTGCTGGGTTTGCGTATTATGTAATGCCTTCTAAGCGGGGTAGTTTTAAGCTTGAGAATGTTTATTTGCGTTTTCATGGGGTGCTTGGGCTTTGCATAAAGCATGGAACATATCCATGCCCCAAGGAATACAACGTGTACCCAAATGTGAAGGATTTAACAAAATATCGCTTGCTGGTGCAGCGCAACAGCCGCCTGCCACAGGGTGACAAAACCATCCATCATTATGGCATGGGTGTAGAATTTGAGAGCCTGCGCCCGTATGTAGACGGCGATGATTACCGAAAAATCAACTGGGCAGCCACCGCCCGCGAAATGAAGCCGATAGTAAATCAATACCAAATAGAGCGCGACCAGCCAGTGTACATTTTGCTAGACACCGGCCGCCCCATGAGTTACAGCATTGGTGGCTACAAGAAGCTGGATTATGCAATAAACGCGGCTATTATCCTGGCGGATATAGTTAACAAGCAGGGCGACAAGGCCGGGCTGCTTGTTTTCGACCGGGATGTGCAGGCCAATATACCGCCGGGGCAGGGCGCAGGCCACAGAAACAGGCTAATGGAAGCCCTATACCATGTGGACGATAACCGCCTAACCGCCAATTATGAAGCCGCCTTCAAAACCCTTTGTAATAAGCAAAAACGCCGCAGCCTGGTGTTTATTTTCACAGATTTTGAGATTTTGGAAGAAGCAGAGGATTTAATCAGCCATATGGCGTTGCTTAAAAAACGCCACCTGCCCATTGTAGTTTTTATGGAAAATGAGAGCCTTAACAAGCTCGCCCAGGCAGAAGCCGACCCGCTGCTACAAAAAATCGCCCAGGAATTTGTAACAGAACGTAAAAATATCTTCCGTAGCCTAAATGCCATGGGCATACCAAACATAGAAAGCCGCGCAGAGGAATTTGCCCTAGCCGCGGTGAATAAATATATTTCTATAAGAGGGTGATTTTTATCAAAACCATTACCATAATAACGCCAGCAAATATAGAAGTGGAATATCGTTTGGCCGGCGCAGGTTCGCGGCTGGCGGCTTTTATTTGTGATTATATTTTGCAGATGCTTATTTTGTTGGTGCTTGTGCTTGCCATAATTGGTGTAGATTATTTGCTGCAGGGTAGGGGTAATTTTATCCTTAGCACCACTGCAGAATGGGTGATTATTGTTGTGGTTTTCTTAATACAATTTGGCTATTTTATTGTAAGCGAGTTGGCCATGAGAGGCCAAACCATTGGCAAAAAAATCTTCGGCTTGCGGGCCATCCGGGAAAATGGCCAGCCAGTAGAATTCACACAAATTCTGGTACGTAGCTTAATCCGGCCATTTGTAGATATGTTGGCAGTTGGCCTGTTTTTTATTATCTTCAACAGCAAGCATAAAAGAGTAGGCGATCTAGCCGCCGGGACAATTGTAATAAGCGAAAAACAAACCGCAAAACCAATCGCCCACCCCTGGCCAGATTTCTTGCCAAGCAAATTTGACCTAACCGAACCCGAAATAAATCTAGTGGAAGAATGGCTAAGCCGCCGAATCAGCTTGGCAGACAACGGCGAAGCCATAGGTCGGAAGCTGCTAGAATATTTTAAAAGCCGTGAGGAGAGCAGTATAGAAGACCATGGGGCTTTGCCCCATACCCCACCCTCTTTTTGAAAAAGCGGGTCAAAAACTTTATTTTTAGGAGGAATATAATGAAAGCAATTGCGATTAACGGAAGCCCAAGGGAAACCGGAAACACTGCGGGAATGTTAAATACTGTGCTGGAAGTGTTAAAAGCCGGCGGCGTAGAAACAGAGCTGTACCAGGCAGGCGGCAAGCCAGTGATGGGCTGCAAGGCCTGCAATGCCTGCGGCACAACAAAGGGTAAATGCATTACAGATGATTGGGTTAACGATGTATACAAAAAAATGGTGGCGGCAGATGTTATACTCATCGGCTCGCCAACATATTTTGCAGACCTCACCCCAGAAACCAAGGCCGTAATAGACCGCTGCGGATATATTTCCCGCAGGGATGGCAATCCGCTATCCCGTAAGATTGGGGCTGCGGTAAGCGCTGTGCGTCGCTCTGGCGAAATTCATACATTGGATTCTATCCAGCATTTCTTTTTGATTAGCGATATGGTTGTGCCTGGCAGTTCTTATTGGAATATGAGTATTTCTGTCGGGTTAGGGGATTATGATAACGACGCAGAAGGGAATAGGACAATGACTCGCCTTGGCGAGAATATACTTTGGCTGCTGGAGAAGATTAAGGCTTAGTGGCGTGAGGAAGGCTCGTTCTTAGGAATGGGCCTTTTTTTGTTGGGTTAACCCAAATGAGGGCAGCTGCGCGGGAGACAGTGCGAAGCGGGGGTAGGTTTTGAAGAAATTGGGCAAACCGTTAAAAATTTTGGTTTGAGTATAATAAGAATCCCGAATTTCTGGGATTCTTTTGGTTTATGGGCTTGAAAATAGCATCATTTTGCCCCAAATGTGGTACCGTACGGTACCATTTTCGGAAAAAATGTCGTTTTTCGGAAAATATGTCAAAGTGCGTTTGCACAATATCTGCTTATGTAAGGAGTCAACCTATCGTCGCCCGGCTGGTGCGGTTTTAATCTGAAGATATAGTCAGCTGAATGGCATTCCTCTGGGCAAATTGCCGGAAAATTATTTTTTTGTGCATGTTGATGACAAAAACGTCGCAGGCGGGCATTAAATTTGTCCAATATCCACAAGCACCTATAGACACTTAGGGGTTTTTATTTTATAATGTCCATAAGGGGAGGCTATATATTATTATTTATCGTCATGTATGCCTCTTACTATGGCGTGAAAAATTTTTACATGTGAGGTGATGCGAAAATATTTATGCAAAGTTAAAACGGCGCCCTTGCACAATGGTGAAAGATGCGAGAAACCAACAGGCAGCTGAAATTCTACTTATAAGGGAAAGTAACGATTACTCCTAATAATATAGAAAACAGCTTCTAAGCAATTTCTTGCAATGCGCCATGTTATTGTACCTATCTGCCTGGGGAAACTCCCAGGAAAACCCCTACAAAGGGGTTTGTAATTTGTAGTGAAATAAATGAGAAACGGTCTCGCCCGAGCGGCATCTGGAACGCCAAGATAAGGCGTTACAGGCGTTTTCTCCGCGATAGGCGAGACCGATTTCGAATTGTTTCACTATAACGATAAAACATAAAAGGAAGGTGTTTGAGTAATGAATTTGAAGATTACAAGCCGCACCAAAGTATTGCTTAAAAAAGCTACTGCAATTGCTGTATGTTTAACGTTTTTGATTGCATTTGTTCCTGCTGTTCAGGCAACGGACGTGAATGTTCAGGCGCAAGAGTCTATTATTCCTGCGAATTCTGGATTTGATTTTCAAGATTGGCTAGCAGCCCACAACGCCCAGTTTCCGCGTACCAATCTCCCTTTACTGTCTAGCGTTAACGCGGCAGCTAACCCGTCCCATTTAGGCGGGGCAAGGAATAGTGGTTACTTACCATTCTGGAGTACAGGAAACCAGGATATTGTAATTGAAGGCCCTGTTGGGGGTCGTGATTCTTATCAAATGGTAGTTCCCAATTCCAATTCTGGTGGTGGATCTGGCTACGGTCAACACGGTGTGTCTTTCCGTCTTACAGGCCCAGATAGTTTAGGCGTAGATACTCGCTATGTAAACACTATCAGGATAGCTGGGTATATTCGTGGCTCTATAACCGCTGGGCATGCTCTCGGGCCAGGAGTTGGCCTTCGTCATGCTGGCGCAGACAATCCTTGGGCCAATTTTCATTCAGTGCGGTGGGCTACTGGTTTAGTAAACCATCCATTTGAAATTTCTTGGACGCTTACCCCGCTTGAATTTGCCTCTATTGTTGACGGTCACCCTCGGTTGACTGTTGTAATGGAGCCAAGCCAAGGTGCGCCAAACTGGCCTCTAATGGTTATCCAGGAATTTGAAGTAATCCAAGGAGAGCGCATACCGGAATTCAGAAATGTTTTTGACTTCCAGGACAATTTGAACGCAATTGCCAATATGGGTTCACCAGCCGGGACAGTAGGCACAGACAGCATCCAGTTTGACAGGCCTGTAGGCGGGGAAGCCAACCCTGTAACTCTAACCCAAGCGGCCTTGGGATGGAGGGAAGGTGACGTGATATACATTTACGGCCGGATGATAGGCCGCATGACCACCGCTTGGGGTAATCCTACTACCAATGATGCCTTTGGCATATGGGTGTGGCCTACAATCACTAATCATGGCGCAGGAACGGGCGTTAATCCCCCTCAAGAACGCGCAAACAGAGGCAATGCTGCTGGCACGATTCCGCCCGCACGTCGCCCCGGAGGCCCAGATACTTTTAGGCTAAGGTATGTGGTAAATTCAGACGACATCAATGTACTCCTTATTCAATCGCAAGGAGCGGTAACGGGCTCTTTCCATCTGGATGACATTAGAATAATGCGCCCAATAGGGGCAGATTTACATGGAGAACTTCGTGATGCCATAACAGAGGCAGAAGCCCTTGTAGTCAGCTTGCCTGTAAGCGTAGATGGCACAAACATTCCTGTTGGCGAGTTCTGGGTAACTCAGGCAACAATTAATACATTAAATGCCGCAATCGCCACAGCTGAAACAGCATATGCAACTGCACCAAACGAGGAACTAGGAGCCGCTTTGATAGCTATCACTGCAGCAAAAGGCGCATTCAGAAGCGCTATTGCAGAAGGTTCTTACGGCTTGCTAAATATAGTACGTACAGAGCTGATGGAACTTATCCAAACTGCATTAGCAGCCCAAGGCGATGCCCATGTTAGCGCAGATGGTACAGATATAGATTTCCGCGACAACTGGGTCACACCAGCGGTAGCTAATACTTTCCTTGACGCATTAGGCTCTGCAATAGCTGCCCATAGTGCTAGTGGTGCTACTGTAGCCAGCGTAAATGATGCGATAGCCGCCCTTACGGCAGCAATAGCCACTTTTGAAGCAGCTTTTGCACCAGGGTTATTAGGGCAAGTTGGATGTGTATGCGATGATGATAGTTTGTTCCCACATGTACTTTGGGCATTGGACGTAACGCCATCGTTAGTGGCAGCTCTCAATACTGGTTATGCCAGTTATGCCATATTGCAAGGCGTGCAAAACGCTGGTTCGCCTACATTCATTTATATTCCGGCAGCAGGAACCCAACCTGCGGGAATAGAAGTGTCCGGGCGTACTGAAAGCTGGAATGCATTGGATATTCGCCTTGACACGATGGGCTTATCAAATAATGATTACAGGATTACTGTAAATGGTGCTACTGGCACGGGTGGAGCAAACAACTTGCGGCTTACTTTCCCGTTAACTGGCGCCCCTTGGGATCAAGTTATATTTGCAGGCAATGCTGCCTCTGGTGGCGCGAATGCTACTTTAACCCAAACATTTACCGGCAACCCAGCCTTGGTAAACGCACCTGGTTCAAGTCCATTTAGGTTGCGTGTTGGTACTAGCGGGACAGGCAACTTCACCATCCGTACAATCGAGATTGAGCGCCTGCAACGCGCATGTGAACCAGGCTGCACAAATTGCCAATGCTTCGGCGTTCCTGTAGCAGAAACATTTGAAGTAACATTTGACCTAGCCGACGGTAATATTGTTGGAAACACTGCTGATGTTGTTCGTACAGTTATAAGTGGCACATCTGCAATACTGCCAGTTGACCCGACCCGTGTAGGATATCTGTTTGATGGATGGCTTCCAGCAGATGGCCACCTGAATGTTACAGAAAACAGAACAATAGTAGCCCAGTGGGATGCAATAGCACCAGACCATGCAGCGCGCCTTGCAGCAGCGGCAGCGGCGGTAGAAGCTGAATTTACAGCCCTACGTCAAGCTATGGCTAGCAACACAACAGACGATCAGGTTTTGGCAGCTATAAATGCTTACCTTGCAGCTAACTGGGGGGCCTCGGCACCTTATGCCGCTGTAACTGCTACCGCTGTTCAATTAACACACACACCTTCAGCTGAAGATGCAACAGGCAGCTTTGTTGGTACGGTAACACTAGCTCTTGCCGGTACAGCCGATGTTAATGCAGATGTTCATGTAACTCTTGCAATGCTGTTGCCAACACCAACACCAACACCAACTCCGACCCCTACGCCAACCCCAACTCCGACCCCAACTCCGACCCCTACGCCAACCCCAACTCCGACCCCAACCCCAACTCCGACCTCAACCCCAACTCCAACCCCAACTCCGACCCCTACACCAACTCCAATCCCAACACCTCCAACCCCTCCACCAACTCCAACCCCACCAGAACCACCAACCCCACCAGAACCACCAACCCCACCACCAATCCAAACACCTCCACCAACACCCACGCCAGAGCCAACCTTAGAAGAACCAACCCTAGAACCAACCCATACGCCTCAGCCACCACCAGGAACCCCACAAAACTGGATTTATCTACCGGAATTCCTGCCAGTACCTTTGGCGCATACTTTGCCAGATGCAGTGATAGAGCGCGTTAGCGTTGCCGGTAACAACGACGTAGCTGTTCGTATAATTGGCAGCCGCGCAACAATTCAGCCTACAGCGGCAGCTATAAGCAGAATCGCTGCAAGCAGTTACGATACCGCAGTATTTAACCTAAGCGAAATGCCTGTAGACTCTGCTTCAATTTCCAGAATCACAGTGCGCCAGCTTGCTGCTGCAGATATGGGTATTGAGGTTTCGTTGCCACAGGGCGTAATCACCCTAGATGAAGAAGCGGTTGCAGCGCTGGCCGCACAGGCACACACTCAAACAATTGTACTGCGCATTACAGAATTTGAAGAAGGGCAATTACCGTCGCTTATGGCAGCACGTTTGCCAGCAGGCGCAATTGCGTATCAAGTGTCAGTTTCTTCAGGCTCACGGGCAATAAGAGATTTTGGTGATGCTTCTATAACAGTATGGCTACCGTTCGCAGGCAATCCACCTGTTGCGGTATGGCGCATGGGGCCAGGCAGTGTACTTGTTCCTGTTCCAGGTGCAGTATTCGAGCCGTCCACTCGCCTTGTAAGGTTTACCACCAGCCAGCTAGGAATATTTGTGGTTGGTGAAGCGTAAGATTTTGATTATGTGATTTAATGAAATAAAAAACAAGCCTATCCGTATGGATAGGCTTGTTTTTTGTGCGGTGACCATAAGTGACAGTTTTCGATTGTGAAATGAATGAGAAACAGTCTCGCCCGAACGGCATCTGAAACGCCGAGATAAGGCGTTTCAGGCGCTTTTGCTTCGACAGACGAGACAGATTCTGAATTATTTCATCATAACGAGACAGTCGCAACAAGAATCAACTAATTACAAATTGTAATTAGTTGATATTGCCATCACAATTATTCTCACGGCGCAACCCGGCGCAACTTCCCAACCCCGGATACATATCTCAAATATACAAACACAAACTTTTGCCGCCGCATCCTTAATAGCATTAGCATATCAAAATACGCCTCTTCCATAAGCGCGGCATCTTTTGCTGTAATCTCATCTGCAGAATATTTTGCCTTATAATACAGTGTAATCAAATCTTTATAGAACACAGAATCGCTGCGGAAGGCGAAGCGCCGCCCCATGCGGCCGCCGTAGCCTTTGGGGGTTTCGCTGGGGTTAAATGGTTTGGTGTAGTAGGTGATAATATCCGTAATCCCGGCGAAGTAGACTTTAACCTGTTCTTGTGGCGTGAGTTTTTTTGTGTTTTTAATGCTGCGGCGCATTTTTTGGCGGCAGAATATGGCGTAGGCGAGTATGCACAGCAGGGCTGCTGCTACCAGCCATAATATATTTGACCCCAAATTATCGCCAGAGACTATCCGCTGCGGAATGGTAGCGTTTTCGCCGCCTTGCAGGTCCATTTCCCATTCGTCGAAAGGGTCGTAATGCAGCTGGGCGTGCATCATCAGATACCATTCTTCGTCGAAGAAAACATCGTCGAAGGTGAACTCCGGCGGCAAAAAGAATGTTGGCGGCATGGGCATGGGCACAACGCCGGCGTAGGTAGGGGTGGCTTCTACAACAAGCCAGCCAAAGCCCTCCAGATACACTTCCACCCACGCATGGGCCATGCGGTTTGTGATATTTGTAAAAATTAAATCGTCAAACGCGGGCGGCACTACAAAACCCTCCACATACCGGGAAGGCACGCCTGCAATCCGGCTCATGACGGCCATTGCAGAAGCAAAATAAGTACAATAGCCCTGCCGCCCATAAAATAGAAAATGGTCAACAAAGCATACCCCGCGCGGCACTGGCACCGTCTCTAGGGTGTAAGGAAATTGCAGCAAAAAGCCGCGTATGGCCATCACGCGTTCGTAGTCGGTTTCTAGGCCGGCCACTATTTCCATGGTTAAATCATACACCCGCTGCGGTACAATTTCCGGCACTTCTAAGAAGCTTTTGCGCACTTGGGCAGCGTATTCTGCCAGCATATGGTAGGCGAAGCCGTCCAGCCATTCCAAAATGGGGTTGTCAACCACATCAAACCCGTGATGAATCATATTAAACAGCTCGTCTACGCCAATTGCGTTAAGCGCGGGCTGCTGCTGATAAAACCCAGCCCCAGTGCCAAAAATAATATCCTGCACCAGTGGGTTGTCGGTGTCCGCATTCAAAAAATGTAGCTGGTAAGTTGTATTGCGCGACATAAACATAGGTGCGCGGATGCTGCCAGATGGGTCAACCATTAAAACATCCAAATAATCCCCGCCGCCGTAGTGGAAGCTCAAATTGGCCAATGCTGGCGGCGTGAAAACAGTCCCAGTGCGTTGGCTGCCGATATTTATCACCGCAGTAGAAAAGTCCAATGGCAGCTCGCTTAAAACCGGTGCATAATCCCCCAGCACCAAAAGATTATCGGCCAGCAGGCGGCGCATACGGAAATATTCTTCATTAGAATTAATCCACTGCCTGGTGATGGCCACGGCGGTTTCCAGCATTTCGAAGCTGCCTGGGGCTAGGCCATGGGTGTACACATCACCGGGCTGTAGGGTTGAAACCCAAGTGTAGCCTGTATAAGTCTCGCTTATTGCGCCGGCCAGATAAATACGCCCAGGCCCATGGTAGGACATTACCTGCCTGTTGTTTTGCGTGACTGCGCCACCAAGCCTGCCGCCAGCCCCGGTAAAACCCGTGGTTTGGAAGCTAAAATACATTGGGTTAAAAAATTCAAACATTCTATCTTCTACCAAATTAAATGCCCGCAGCTCGCTAAGGCCGCGCTCTACAAACACCTCAGATTCCCTTGGCATACTAAAATGCGCCGTAAACACCAGCAAGGCGCAAAATGGCGCGGCGATAATCACCGTAACCGTAGAACGGTTCATCCTACGGATTAGCAGCAGGCAAAAGCTAAGCAAAAAGAACAAAAATGCAGTTTCGTCCCGGGTAAAACCAGGCACCCAGCTAAACAAGAACACTGCTACGGCCCCTATGGCCAGCAGCATAAAATTAAACTGATACAGCGTGAACACAACCACAACCACAGCCAGCAAAAAGCTTAAAATCCAAATAATCCTGTTGCCAAGCTCTGGAATAAAGGCGTAGCCGCGTACCATAAGCCATAAATCGTACATATTGGGGTATTGCTCTGCAAAATCGTTCAATGTGATGAAAAAGAAAAACAACACAAATGCCAGAACCGCCACCGTGCCGATTCTGGTATATTTATTAAACAGCATTGCCATCACCAAAACAATGGCTACCACGCCAATAAAAAACAAGCTAAGCGGGTCTATCCAAATTAAGGTGCTGGTTACAATGGTTCTATTAATGGCAAAAATATAAATGCTACCTACCAGCAGGCAGAAAGCATAATCTGCAAAACTTTTGCGCCCTATACTCGAAAGCATGGCATACCGCCTTCGCTAAAGATTCTGAAATATTTCTCTGATTCTGCATCAGGGCTGGCCGTGGCGAAATAAATCACTGCAACATGATGGCCATTACCCACAGATGATAGGATTCTTTCAAAAATCTCCTGGTCTAGCCTGGATGTTAATATTATCGCATTGGCGTAGCCAGTGGTCTCGTTCAACACATGGGTTAGAATTGCCAGGGGGTTAAGCTTGGGTGTAGGTTGGAACACAAAACCTGCCGAGGCAAGGTAAATATGCTCAAATTCCTGAAGGTTGCTTACCTTGGCTTCGTAGCCGTAGCTGGCATGAAAGCCCAATGGTATCCCGCGGTTGGCGCAGAAGCGCATTATGCTAACGGCTTCTTCCACCATGGCGTCTTCTATTGTGTATTTTTCTGCAATATCTAGCTGCAATTGCTGGCTGTCTAGTATTAGTGTTACCTGGTTTAAGGCGTTAGATTGGAAGATTTTCACCAGCCATTCGTTGCGTTTGGCGGTTAGCTTCCAGTGGACGCGTTTTATGGAATCGCTGGGCATATACGGCCGCACATCGGCAATAGTGGCGTAATCCTCGTCACGGATATCGAAGCGGGAGCTGGCCTGGGTGAATACATTAGAGGCCAGGCTAAACCGCTGAAAATCCCGCAGCCGTGGCAATACCGTAACATTGGCCGCTTTATTTACCCGGCGGCGCAGCCTAAACAGCCCCATAATATCCGTGGTGCGCACTATCCGCAGCCCCAATACATATTCCCCACGGAAAACGGCCGTAAATGGGGCTTTAAGTACGGCTGCACGGTATGGATTTATGCCAAAGGGTTCTATAACCTTGGCATTTATTGCATGTTCGTCTGTAAAAAAAATGCATTCGATATTGTTAAGCGGCATGGGGATTATGCTGTAAAATTGCACCTTGATGGCGCCTTCTTCGCCTTTTACAATGGTCTTTGGCACGGCTTGTTTAATCCGTAGGCTACGCAACATAACAAGTGCCAAAATATATGAGAATACTGGCATGCAAAGAAGCACCGCCACACCAACATACAGAACCCTCTCCCCAGAAAGCCATGCATAGCTGCCAATGGCCGCCAGGATGACAAGGTAAATCAGGCGGTTTATATGGATTGGTTTTATTCTAAATTGGCCGAGGCCTCTCATTTAGGGCGTACCATGGCCGTCGCCTGCTCGATTGCTTCTTCTATGATATCCAACTCTGTAATTTTTTTGATTGTGGCTTCCTGTTTCAATAGGAGGCGATGCTCTAGTACATATGGTGCCATATCTATGCAATCGTCTGGGATGACATAGTCGCGGCCGTTGTACATGGCCCAGGCCTGGGCGGCCTTAAACAGGCATATGCTCGCCCTTGGGCTTGCCCCAAGCTTAATATCCTCATGGCGGCGGGTGTAGCTGGCTATAGCCACGATAAAGTCGTTGATATCTGGGTCTACATGTATTTGTTCGGCCATGTTTTGCACGGCTATAATATCTTCGCCTTCGGCCACTGCTTCCAGTTCTGTAAGGGGGTTTTTGCCCTTAAACCTGTCTAACATACGGCTTTCTTCTTTGTCTGATGGATAACCAAGGGATACCTTCATGAAAAACCTGTCTAGCTGGGCTTCTGGCAGGGCGAATGTTCCTAGATAGTCTACGGGGTTTTGGGTGGCTAGCACTATAAAGGGGCTTGGTACTTGGTATGTTTGGCCGTCTACGGTCACTTGGTTTTCTTCCATTACTTCCAGCAGGCTGGATTGGGTTTTTGGGGAAGTACGGTTGATTTCGTCCGCCAGAATGAACTGGCTCATTACTGCGCCGGGGCGGTACTCAAACTCCCCTGTTTTTGGCGAAAACGCCGAATAACCCGTGATATCACTTGGCATGATATCCGGGGTAAATTGTACCCTTTTAAAGCTACAGTTTACAGAGCGGGCAAGGGCTGCTACCAGGCTGGTTTTGCCCACACCTGGTACATCTTCAATAAGCACATGGCCGCGGCAGGCTAAGGTGGTTACTACCAGGGCCACTGCATGGCGCTTGCCCACGATTATTTTCTCTACATTGTTTATTACATTTTTCATGACCCTTACGGCCTGCTGGTTGTTTATTATCTCTGTCATTTTTATCTCCGTCCTCTATATTCTTTGCCGGGTTCAATGTCTCCGTATAGATATGCGATAAGTTCGGAGGCTGTAACCAGCTCGAAGCCTTTTTCCACAAGGGCTGGGATAACGTAATGCATGGCTTCCATTGTGGATGCGTGGATATCATGCAGCAGAATCATAGACCCTGGTACAACATTTTCCATAATGTAATTGTAAATATGCTCTGGGTTGCGGATCGCCCAGTCTCTGGGGTCCATGGACCAGCGTAACATCGAGAAACCTAGCTCGTACATAACTTCCACCACATAATCGTCTATAAGCCCATAGGGCGCACGGAAAAGCGGCGGCGGCTCTATGCCAGAGGCTTCATATATGGCCATATGTGGGGCGAGGATTTGATAGGCGATTTCTTCTGCGTCTAGCAAGGTCATGTTGGCATGCCGCCAGGAATGGCCTATAACCTCGTTACCAAGCTCGATTGTGCGTAGCAGGGTGTCTGTAAAGCCTTCTACTCTGTAACCTAGCACGCAGAAGGTGGCTACGCCGCCATGTTCGTGCAGCAGGTCGATTATTATTTCTGTGTAGCGATGTGGGCCGTCGTCGAATGTGAAGGCTACCAGATTGCGCGGTTCGCGTGGTGATGGGGTGTGAGGTTCTGCTGGTGATTCTGATGGGAGTTGTTCTATGGATGGTTCTGGAGTTTCTTCTTTTGATGGGGTGGGGGTTGCTGTATTGTTATCGTTGTCGTAGCCCTCTGTGGGCGGAGATGGGGAAGGGGTTGCGCTGGCCAGTGGGGTGGGTTCGGCTGGTGTTATTGTTATTTCTGTGTTGCTGGGCGTGGTTTCTTCTGGTGAATTGCCATTTGTATTATTATCGGCGGGTTCTGTGGGGTTGTATACCTGGGTGTTGCCGGTGGCGTTTGCATCAAAAATAGTCGTTCGCGAAGTTTCTGCCTGGGCAGGCGTGAACGTATCTACAATACCATGTATACAGCCGCTAAGGCCGAATATAAACAGCGTAATAACGCTGAAAGTTAATACGATTTTTGGTAATTTTCTACAAAAAAACATGTGCATAGACAAGCACCCCCAATATCATACAGAAAAGTATAAACTACAAGGGGGCGTAAGTCAAAGGTTCTGGCTTAGATTTTAGCGAAAACATAAGATTTTTTGCTTATGTAGATGGATTTTTTGGTGATGGAATAAAAAATGGTACCATACGGTACCATTTTTAGGGGGAAATGGTACCGTATGGTACCATTTTTTTAGTGAAAAGCACCATTTTTGATGTGTTTTTGATGTTGCGGTCGCGATAAAACCCGCTAAACAAGCCATTTCTTCGAAAAATAAAAATTAAAGTTTTTACTAAGTTTTTTCAAAGATAACCCGGAAAGGGCTGGGAGGCCGATCGTACCTGGGTTCGCGAAGCTAACCCCATGAAAGCGGTGGAGATGTAGCTGGTAAAGTTTCTTGCAGTTTTAAAATAAATAATTATCGTAATTCAATAAATATTTGTTGACATGCGAAATTCTCTATGTTATGCTTCCGTCAAATTAAAGGAGGGCTTTTTATGGAGAATAATCGGTTGCGGCATGTTGTTACTAAGGTTCTTGTGGATTTAATGTTTTTTGGTGGGATTGTTGCATGGGTTGCATTGCCGTTTATTATGCCTTTGTTGCTTGGGTTTACTGGGGTGTATGGAGGGTTTAGGGGGCAGTATACGGTTGTTTTAATGGGGGCTGGGGCATGTGCCATTTACATTTTGTACCAGCTAAGGAGCATGTTTAAAACCCTTGTGGGCGGCAATCCATTTGTGCCGCAGAATGTTTCCTGCTTGCGTAAATGTGCTGTGGCTAGCGGTGTTATTTCGCTTATTTTTTTGGCACGGACGCTAATGTGGTTTACCATTGCTGGGGCTATGGTTGTTGTTATTTTTGCCATATTAAGCCTGTTTTGCCTTACACTGAAGGATTTGTTTAAGCAGGCGGTTAGCTATAAAGAAGAAACAGATTGGACGGTGTGATATGCCAATTATTGTGAATTTGGATGTAATGATGGCCAAGCGCAAAATCGGCCTGATGGAATTGGCCGAAAAAGTTGATTTAACACCGGCCAATGTGTCCATTTTAAAAAATGGCAAGGCTAAGGCCGTGCGTTTTTCAACCCTAGAAGAGCTGTGTAGGGTGCTAAAATGCCAGCCCGGTGATATTTTAGAATATGCGGAGGAAAGCGATGAGCGAGAATAATGCAAGCACGGCTATTTTCTGGCCAGATTATGAAAAAGCCCCGGTGGAGGAAGTTAAAGTAGACCCGGCGGTTAAACGGAATTTGCTGTTGTATCTTGTGCTAACTGTGGCTGGTTTAGTTTTGTTGGTGCTGCCAAGGCAGGCAGGGTTTAGCCTGCCGCTGTTTGTGCTGTTACAGGCGGGATTGTTGTATTATATTTTGCCACGCCGTAAAGAGCTTTTGATGCTTATTCCTATATTTATTTTGGCGCTTAACTCGTTTATTAGCGCCAACCCTATGTGGCGCGGGGTTAACCTGGTGGTTTGGCTGGCGCTGTATGGCATGATGTTCATGTGGATGGCCAATGGGTTTTCGTTTTGCGGCCGGGCGTTTGTACTTCTAGTACGGACAGTTGAAACAATACTTAATGCCTGTGCAAAGCTTACAGTCCCATTTAAATGGGGCGCAGCGGCTAAGCCTAGCAGCATGCCGTTGGTTAGGCGGGTTTTAATTGGGGTTGGGCTGTCTATCCCTATGCTGGTTTTTGTGGTTATTATGCTTAGCAGCGCAGATTGGATTTTCTCGCAGCTTGTTACAGGTTTTTTGAATAGGATTTTAAATTTGATTCAAATAAATATCCTGGGGCGGGTGATTTTTGGCGGGTTAATTGGGCTGTATCTGTTTGGGCTTTTGTATGGCATTTTGGTAAAACCAAGCAGCCAGCCCATGGCTGTAACGGAATGGCAGTTTAAAGGCGACAGCATGGTTCTTGGCATTATGCTAACCTCCGTTTTGCTGGTGTATACGCTGTTTGTGGCCATACAATTTAGATATCTTTTCGCCGCGGCAGACGACCTGCCCTATGGGCTAAATTTTGTAACATACGCCCGCCGGGGGTTCTTCGAGCTACTTCTTCTCACATTTGTTAATATCGGTTTTATCCTAATCACTGTCTGGCTTACCGCCGGGCAGGCCGGGCGCGGCGCCAAAATTACAAAATTTCTATGTATGTACCTATGCGCCATAACGGTTGTGCTGCTAGTTTCGTCATTTTACCGCATGTGGTTGTACAGCTCCGACGATGGCCTAACAAGGTTACGCTTGCTAGTGTTTGGTTTTTTAATCTTTGAAGCAATTGGCCTACTATTTACATTCATATACATTATCCGGCCGAAATTCAACGTAGTCCTAGTATACGGCCTAATCGCACTAAGTTACTTCCTGCTACTAAACCTAACCCCTATAGACAGGATAATAGCCCGCGACCAAATAAACCGCTACTTCGAAACCGGCCGCGGCGGCATAGCCTACACCCTAACACTCTCCCCAGACGCCGCCCCAGAAATAACCCGCCTACTATCTGCCGAAAGCCCCCAAACCAGGCAGCAAGCCCGCAACTACTTTGCCAGGCTAAATGACAACGGCAGCTGGCGGTAGTGGAATTTATCGCGTAGCCGGGCGCTTAGAATGAGGCCGTAGTTTCACCCGCACCACCATTTTTAAAAAAAAGAGGGGCAAAAAACTTTAACATTATGTACAAATTGGTGAGCTAGTAGGCAAAAGCTAAGGCCGTAGGAAGGTTAACTACTTTCTTGCGGCCTTAGCTTTTGCCTGAACTGCGTCTAATAAAAAATTCCAATATTAAAGTTTTGCCCCGCTTTTTTCATGCGTCGCAGAGTCGGTTTGCACGAAACATGCGCAAGCAGGGGCAAAGCCCACGGTTTTAACTTTCCTCCAGCTTAGATGGCGCGCAGATAATGGATATGTCGCGGGGCTTGCGCCTGTAGGAGCGTTCTTCGAAATGATATTTATGGAATAGGTCTTGAAGTTCGTAAAGGAAGCCGTCGAATTCGTCATCTGTTAGCATCATTATTGCGTTGTTGTAGAACATTGTGGCATTGATAGATGCTTGGCTTTTGCATGGCTTACCCTCGAAATAGCGTTCAAATTTCGCGTAGATTAACATAAGAAATTGAAATGCCTGAAGTGGAACATCTTCCGCTTCGCCAACATCTTCTAAAACCTGCATGTTTAGCGAAAGTGTTCGTTCTAGGCTGCCACGGATTTTGCGCTCTGATACTATTTGCAAAACCTTTGCTTCTATTAACATATTTATGTGCCTGTAGATTGTTGTCCTTGGCATGTCGGTTAATAAATTACAGATTTCATTGGTAGTTATTTCCTGCACGTTGCCTAAAGTTAGCGATTGTATGATGCGGGCGCGGGCTGGGTGTAGAATTATGTCTAATGTATTCATTTTTATAAGCATCTCCCTATTGATTCCATAATTGATTATAGTACAAGTCATGGAATTATTCAAGGGGGTAGAGTATGCGGCAGGCGGGTTTATCTTGTTGTGACCGAGTGACGTTTTTTTATTTCAGACAAACATGTTGGATTCGATAGGTGGTGCGCGGTCAATACATAATGTGCTTGCAATGGTTGGAAAAAGAGCTTTTTGGTGTTAATGTTGTAACGAAATAGTTTTCTGGGTGTCGATATATTTTGAGGGCTGCGAAGGTGGGGTTTCGGAATATATCTTTGCCACAGTAATTGGCGGGCGGTATATATTTAGTGATATTAGTTTCAAGTTAAAACAACGACTTGTGGTGGCACATTAAAACGCTGAGATGAGGTGTTTTAATGTGCCGCGAACAATGAGACGATTTTTGCGATTGGTTGAAATAAAAAAAGCCCATCAAATTGGTTTCAGATGGGCTATATGGGGTAATTGTATTGGCGTTGGTTTGCGGCCCATGGCGGCCTTGTAAATACAGCTTATAACGGCAATTGGCGGCTTGTCACCTAAGCTCGACCTCTACCGTAACCATCCCGCCCTCTGCGCGGGCGGTTATTTGGCCGTTCATGCGCCCGATTAGCTCTTTGGCTATGGCTAGGCCTAGGCCTGTGTTTTTATTGCTGCGTGAGGCGTCTGCGGTGTAAAAACGGTCAAATAGATGCTTTGTGTTGATTGGGCCTTCGGTTTTATTAGTTATTTTTATTTTGCCTGCGGTTAGGCTAATTTCTAGCAGCTCGTGGCCGTGTACATATGCGTTTTTTATCAGGTTTTGTAACACACGGCGCAGGGCTTCAGGGTCCGCTTGGTGGATTGATGGTTGGCTGGGAATGTTGGTTTTTACGGTGAAATGCTTGCGTTCTAATTCTATATATGCTTCGGAGAGTACGTCGCGCAGGATATTGGCTACATTTACGGGCTGTATGTTTATGGGGGCGCTGCCCTCGATTATTTTTGCAAATTCAAATAGGCCGTCCATCTGTACAGAGAGGTTTTCCATGCGGCTGCGGATTGTTTCTATATATCGTGCCTTTGTTTCTTCGTCTGCGCTGGCTAGCATTTGTAGGTAGCCCCGAGCGGCGGTTAGTGGCGTGCGGAGGTCGTGTGAGATGTTGGTGATGGCGCGCTTTAGAGTTGTTTCTGTGCACTGCAATTCTACGAAATTTTGGCGGTTTTGACGCAGCATTTCGTTTATGGCTTGGGTTAGGGCGGCGGCGTTTTTGTCGAATGTTTTTGTGGTTAGCTGTGCGTTGGTGTCTGTTTTTGTGATGGCTGTAAGTTTGTTTCGCATTTGGCGCAGGTCTGCTTTTAGCAGTAGCAGCCAAACCAGCCCAGCGAAAAAGCCCGCAGCAAGAACGCCGCAGGCAATTATCAAAATTGTCATTTTATTTCCGCCTTATTAAATATGGTAATGCCAGCGATGGATGGCAGTAGGATAAACGCCGCGCCCATTGCAAATGCTGTAATTATGCTAGATGTCTCCAGTTGACGAAGGTCTACAAGCCTTGCCGCGTTCACCATAAGGTCATATTCAAGTATCCAGGAAAGGTCTATGTCAATGTTCATTAAAGTAGTTACAACAATGCCCGGGAAGAAGAAAAACAGGATAAAAACTTCTGTGATTGCGTAGCCGCTTTTCAGCACAAAGAACAAGAATACCCCGAAGCAGCTTGCGGCAAACAGCATAAACGACTGTGTGGCAACCATAATGGCTAAGTCTAGCCAAAATCCTGGTGGGGCTACGCCAAAACCATTTACAATAGTAACCAAACCAATGCCAAAACCTAAATATACTAGCACCAAAAGCACGCATAAACCGGCGATTATCAGCAGCCTGGCAATGTAAATTTTGTTGCGTGATAGGCCCCAAGATATTTCGTTTTTCGCTGTTTTATCCATGAAAATAGCCCCGGCTACCGTAAACATAAATGGCAGAATAAACAAGACCAGCCAGATAACCGAATGTGTCATTAATTCTGCTGCGCTTATTGCCCCTGTAAAGACAAATGCTTCGGCCTCGGATGCTGGGTCTCCCCCAATAAGCCCCAATGAGGCCATCCCAGCCGCGAAAGCTATAAGCGCCAAAAACGTTAAATATATAACTTTACCGTGCAAAATCCTATATATATCTGCTCTAATTATATTCATCATGACTGCTTCCTCCTGGCCCCTATTATATTTGTGTAATATTCTTCCAAGCTGTCGCCAACTTCTTGTAAGGATGCTACACGAATCCCCTCTTGTGCTAGGGCGAAGCTTAGCTCTGCTGGGTCGTGCAGGTATTCGTATACGCGTATTTGGTTGCTTGAAACTTGCTTGTATTCGCGGATGCCCAGGGTAGTTTCCATTACCGCTGCGGCTTTTGCGGCGTCGTCTACTGTGATGGCAATTGCCCGCTTGCATTCATCGTGCAGCTCCGCTTGGGTGAGGGTTTTTAGTAGCCTGCCGTGGTGGATAATTGCGTATTTGGTGGCTACTTGGGCCAGCTCTGTTAGAATATGGCTGGAAATAAGAATAGTGATACCTTCGTTGTTTAGTCGCTTAATTAAATCACGCATTTCTACAATGCCGGTGGGGTCTAGCCCATTGGTTGGCTCGTCGAAAATTAAGAAATCTGGATGGCTTAACATGGCCACTGCCAGCCCAAGCCGCTGCTTCATGCCCAGCGAGAAATTTTTGAACTTTAGCTTGCCGGTGTCTGTTAGTTTTACAATCTGCAGCACTTCTTCCACCCGGCCTCGCTCGGGAACGCCCCTTTGCAGCCTGTAATACTCTAAATTCTGCTTTGCTGTTAGGTTTTGAAAAAGTGCCGGTGTTTCAATCATTGCGCCTATGCGGGCCCTGGATGCGGTTATTCCGGCTTTGCTGGATTCGCCAAAAAGTTCTATCTGGCCACTGTCGCGAGATGTCAGTGATGTTGCCAACCGCATGAAGGTGGTTTTGCCTGCGCCATTTTGGCCGATTAGCCCAAAAATATCGCCTTTTTCTATGCTTAGGCTGATATTGTCCACCGCTGCCTTGCCGCCGTAGATTTTGGTCAAATTCGTTGTTTTTAATACTGTCATGTTTTGTTCCCCTTTCTGATGATAATGTTATTGTACAGGGGAAGTCTTAGTTATCCCTAAAGAAAGTCTTAAAAAAGTGTTAAATAGTTAAAATCATAGGTTTTGCCCCGGGATGCTATGGCTGACAAGTTACGCGGCAGCCGACTAGCCGCATCCACCCGTTTTCATGAGGTTAGCTTTGCGAACCCGGTATGCCCCGTTGTCTGTTTAGCAGGATTTAATTGTCGTTTATAATCAGGGCTTTTGTGGTGTTTTGTATGCTTATGTTGGCCCTTGTTGGCTGGTTCAACGGTTTTAAGGTTTATGTTGAAAATCAACTAATTACAGATTGTAATTAGTTGATTTGGAAATTGCTTATGCTTGTGCGGAAATATTGTTGCAATTCAACTTTTTACAAGTGGCAAGAAGCTGAATTTGACTTACCGAATAGGGGAGGGGGCGAATAATCCGGCAAAAGTTAACGGCCGCGAGACGTATAAAAAAGCCGCATCCGCATTCCCACGGGGTCAGCCCCGCCGCAGGCGGTTAGTTGTTGGTTGTCCAGTTTGTTACGATGGCTTTGCGGTATTCTGTGGGGGTGTTGCGGTAGATTACTTGGGATATCCCGGCGTTTATTATTAGGCGCTTGCACATTTGGCAGGAGTCTATGTTTTGGGCTAGCTGGCCCGTTTGTACGTCTATGCAGGATTGGTACATGGTTGCGCCAATCATTTGCTCGTGGGATGCGGCGATTATGGCGTTGGCTTCGGAATGTACAGAACGGCACATTTCGTAACGTTCGCCCCGAGGGATTTCTAGCTTTTGGCGCAGGCAGAAGCCCATGTCGCAGCAGTTTTGGCTGCCGCGGGGTGCGCCACAGTAGCCAGTGGAGACTATTACGTCGTTTTTTACAATAACCGCCCCATAGGCGCGGCGCAGGCATGTGCTGCGGGATGCCACGGTTTGGGCAATGTCTAAGTAGTAGTTTTCTTTGGATATTCTGGTCATTTTGCGCTCCTTTTGCTGGTGTCACTCTTTGAAAATTACGGTGTGTTTACTGGTCTCGCTGTCTAGAAATCTATAATACTCTCGCTCGGTGGAGCAAGTAATAAATGTGCAGAAATGAATGTCTTTGTCGAAATCAATATGCAAATCATGTGTGCTAGTGTAGTAAACGTTTTCAATTTTTAGGGGTAAATATTCATCCCGTAACAGCCGCGAGTGTTCGTCGTAAACGCTGCCAAGCATCTTTTCCCTGCCAAAAACATCCCAATCCCAGTTATCGTCGAACATCAAATCTCTATCATAAGGGTCATAAATATCATGGGATGCCAGCAATATTTTACCAGCCTTCACAAAGCGCCATTGGCATTGAAAATGTATTCCAAAGTCTCGTATTTCTCTTTTTTTACCATTATGGCTTTCAGCAATGTGCGGGTTTCCTATGCTTATCCACATCATATCCCCAGCTCTGCCTATCTCGTGTAAGATGTTGCCTTTTAATTTCTCAAAATCCATTTGTCACCTCTAATTGGACAAAAACATGTCAACTTCCTTGCAAACCGCCGCAAGATGCTGCCTATGGTAGTAAATATCCCCATGCGAGCTGCCCTCAACCACCACGCAGCGCGCGGCTGCCCCAAGCCTGGCCATATGCTGCTGGGTATTTTTCAGATAACCAGCCAGTTCTTCCTCTGCCAGTTGCGCCTTCAAATCCGAACTTAGCAGCAGCACAGGAAGCCCGGCTGGCAGTGGCAAAGCCATCGTTTCTCGTATGTTTCCCGCCAGGGCGGCAAACTGGGCGGCCTGGGTTGTTGCACATCTATGGGTGGCGATGGTTTCGTAAATCTCTAGCAAATCTTCTCTGGTGTAGCCATGCTGTGTAAACGCAGCAAAATCCTCATCTTCTGATAATTCAAGTTCTTCTTCCGGCTCGCTATCATCCAGCAATGCTGCGGCTACATCGGCGCTTGCATCATCCAGAATCTGTGCGAATTCTTCAATAGTAGGGGAAGAATCCAGCAAAATAAGCGCCTCAACCTCGTCCGGGTGTTTTGCGGCATAATACTCACAATAAATTCCGGAACATGAGTATGGCATAAGTACATAGGGCGGCTTAAGCCCAGCCTTGGCCAAGGCTTCCCGTATCTCCGCTACATAATTCGCGTTAGTATGCGGCCTGTCAGCTCCGTCACTAAACCCATATCCGAAAAATTCCAAGATGCATGTTGTGTGTTTTTTCGCAAGTTTTCCAAGCAAAAGTCCCATCTCTAAAGAAGGCAGCGGCACGCCAAACCCCGGTAGTATCACAATAACTTTCCCCCCGCTGCCAGCCAGGCGTACATGCATCTTTCGCCCAGCCACATCAACCAATTTCCCGCGCGGCTCAACCATCTCGTCCCTCCTTCATTTTAAAACCAATGCCCCAAACGGTTTGGATAAGCTCCACGCCTGGCGCGATAGCCGCCAGCTTGCTTCGCAGCTTGCTAATATGCACATTTATGGTGTTATCATCCCCCAAAAACTCGCCGCCCCACACGCTTTCATACAAATTATTCTTGGTGAAAACCTTGCTGGGGTGTGACATCATCAGCCGTAGAATTTCAAATTCCCGCTTGGAAAGCCCGGCCCCAGCGCCCCCGGTAAAAGCATCGAAACTATCTAAATCAAGAATAATCCCGTTAAAATGTATCTGTGAAGGGGCGACAGAAACTGCCCCTGCCCGCCTAAGCTGCACATCAATCCTGGCCAGCAGCTCGTCATTGTCAAAAGGTTTGGCGACATAATCATCCGCCCCCTGGCGAAGCAACCTTGCCGTGGTTTCCTTATCGGCCCGGGCAGTGAGCACAATAACCGGGGTTTGCAGGCTTTTGCGAACCTCTGCCAGAACATCTTCCCCGGTTTTGCCGGGTAGCATTAGGTCCAGCAGGACAAGGTCAACCTCTCCCTGTGCCAGCAAAAGAAGCGCCTCCGTGCCAGAAAATGCAGCAACAGTGGCATAATCATTCTGCCGCAACAGTTCGCAAAGCATTTCGCTTATGTAATTATCATCTTCCGCAACCAAAATCCGCTGCATAAACCCACATCTCTTCTGCCTCATACTAATCTCAAACTAAAACAACGAATTGGAGCTGCAACATAAAATGCCGAAACAAGGCGCCTTATGGTGATTTTAATTGAGACTGGTATTAGTATGCCTAAAAAGGACGAAAATTGCAAGACGCGGTCTAAGGAAAAATCATTTTAGAATCATATATAATAGGAAGCGATACGTACCAATGGAAGCGCAAAGGGTGGTAAATGCAGGAAATCAACACTTTTTATTAGCCATAAACGACGCTCTGTCTCCGTAGTAATGCATAAAAATACAAAAGTCAAGAAAATGCCGATTTTTGTTGACATTCTTGGATTCAATATGGTATCCTACCAGTGTTATTATGCTTTCCGAAGTTGTGTACATGAGGCAGTTAAAGCTTTACATCGTTTTACTGTAACAAAAGAGAAGAGAAGGGGGACATCAGAGATGATGCCAATGACAAGGAGTATCCTATTAAGCTCGCGCGCGTTAAGGAAACTTAAGGCGCTATTAGCTTGCTTGATAGTAGTTGCCTTGCTCATAGAAGCGCCATTAAGCCTGCATGCAAACGCTATGCAAGCTTCTTTTGGTGTCGAGCAAGCAACCACGCCAGACGAAGTTCCGATGGATGTGTCCGCAGAGCCAAATGTGCCCGCGGTAGCACCAACAGAGCCAGAGCAAGGAGAATCCAAAGAGGATGCGCTGCGGGCAGAACTAACCGGCCTGCAAGCAGAACACGCGATGTTGACTTCCCGCCAAACAAGCCTAACAGTGCTTGAGGCAGGCCTGGCAGAAAGGCTAGTAGCCATAAATGCCCAAATCGCAACAGCTGAAGCAAGCATGACCGCTCCAGCCGCAACAACCGCAACCGCCACCCCGGCAGAACTGGATGCAACAATCCAAAGCCTAACCGAAGCGATTGCAACTTATAATCAAAACATAATACTTCTGTTCAACCGCCAATTTGTACTAGGCCAAGAAGTGAACGCCCTAAGGCAAGCCGGCGAAAGTACAGTAGCACTTGAAAATGAAATCCGTACCATCCCAGGGCAGGTAGCAACATACACCGCCAATATAGAAGCAGCAGAAGCAGAAATCGCAGTGGCTACAGAAGCCCGCGCAGCTGCTGTAGCTGCCCAAGCAACAGTGGTAGCCCAAGAAACAATTGTAACAACTCAAGAAGAAGAATTAGATGCCCTGTCACAGGCCATGGAAATTGCTGCGGCAGAGCATGAGGTGATTGCGACACAGCTATCGTCTGTCACGGGCGAATTGGAAGCTGTGAATGCAGAAATAGCTCGTGTGCAATATGAGTTGAATGTAGTAGCAGCCCGGGCGGCCGGCGATATATCAATCGTCGCTGCAGATGGTCGGCTGTTCGGGCCAGAAGCAATATGGCGTATATCACACGAAATAATTCCACCAACAGCTGAGCATATAGATGTTCGCGTGTATTTGCACCAATCTCCAACAGGTGGAACATGGACATGTCCACAGTCTGGCCTCCCAGGCATGCAGTTTACAGCCATAAGGTTTGGATATGACCCTACAGTGCTAAGCAACCCAAGGCCAGCTGTTCGTAATCGTCTGGACCGTTCGCTATTCGACCCGGTACAGCAAATGATGTATGATGTGTTGGTTGCCGGAGGCGCGACAGAAGAAGATATAATTGCTTCTCCAGCATTCGCAAGCGCCGTAGTTAACGATGCTTCAAACCATGAAGGCTTTATGTTTGAAATTGACTATTCATATGAATCTTTTGGTGCTGGTGGCCACGGATGGGGCCCACACATCCTTCAGTTGCGCTGGGAAGTAGCCACTGGTCATAATCCACACGGCCATCCGTTTGTCTATATCCGCTTTGATGTTGCGCCAAGCTTGGCAGTCGGAACAGTATCGCCGTTGACATTTCCGGTAGTACAGGATATGTCTGGTGGTATAACGGTTCTAACTGTACCAGGTTCTGTAACAGTAGCACAAGACACCTTTAACCTTACAATAAACAACTTCCCAACTGCAGCAGAAATGAGCGCAACCATAGCAGGCCAAACCATAAGTGGTTTGCGCGCAGCAGGTACTCCACTAAACCTACAATCCGGCTCTGCCACACCATGGAACTTCCTAGGCTGGGCAACAAACGCATCCAACTTTGCCGCAGCAGATGGTATGGTTTGGGCTGACGCAGTGAACGCAGGGTACATTGTCCCATTCACCGCAGCTAACATGCCGGCAAACGACGTTACTATCTACGCAGTATGGGGCTTCGATGTGATTGGCGGCGGCAATGTTAATATAACAGTAGAAGTCCTCAGCGACCTTAGTGGAACAAGGCTTCCATATCCAGACGCCACCCTTACAGGTTTCACAAATGTAGGAAACGCAGTAGCAGGAACATTCACCATAACAGTTAATCGTTCAAATATTGGCACGGTGTTAACTGCAGCCCATCCAGGCTTCGCACCAAATACACATGCCATCTCTGCAGACGACATGGCCTCACGTAGTATCGTGATTCGCCTAGACGTTTATCCAATACCAGACAGAGTAAATTTAACAATCCGCGTAGTAGATAGCGCCAACAACTATATAATAGGTTCAACCCTAACAGGCTATCCTGGTATCACAGGCAGCAATGGCCAATTCTCAATAGCTAATGTAGACGCAACCATTGCAGGCACTGACCTTATCGGCGATGCTACAGGCTTTAACCCTGCAACACGCAGAATAGTTTATGCAGATCTGGCAAACGGAACAATAACCATCACGTTGCACACAGGCGATGCCATCCCCGTAACTGTACGCATAGTAAGCGACTGGAATAATCTCTTGTTGCCATATCCCGGCGCAACCTTAACAGGTTTGCAAAGTGAGGGCAACGCGACCACTGGTCTGTTCACAGTCATGGTTACACCAAGTGATGTTGGTACAGTCACCCTAGTAGGCGGTCATCCAGGCTTTGTCAACCGTAACCATCCATTGACTCAAGCAGACCTCAACAGTGGTCAAATTGAAATCCGCCTGACAGAGTTTGCAGATGTAGATGTAACAGTTTACGTGTACAGCGTAAGCGGTGCGCGCCTACCATATGCAAACCTTGCAGGTGTAAATAGAATCACCAATAACAACGATGGCTCATTCGCAATCGTTGTTGATGGTAGCAACCTTGACGATATATTAACAGCAAGCCATGCAGGCTTTGCAGACAACACCCATATGATTACTCCAGCAGACTTAGTTGCGCCGCGCACAATCACCATCATACTTGGTGATGAGGACGGCTACGATGCCCACCCGTACCCACCACGCAATCCTATATATTATGAAGATGTAGACTTGCGAGTATATGTAAGAGATATCGCAGGAGATGCTATCGTTGGGTCTGAACTGACATTTGTTTCTTGGAACAATGCAGTCGTAACAGGTGCCGATGGTGTGTTCAATGTGATAGTAGATGCACGTAACCGTGGTGAAGTTCTAACGGCCGATGCCGAAAACTTCATTTCTGCCGACCGTACAGTCAGCTATGCCGATTTGGCCAGAGGTTTTATTGTAATAACCCTAACCTATGTGCCAACAGATTATTTTACCGTGACATTCAGGCATAACCCGCTAAATGGTTCTGTTGGTGCGCCTGTAGTGGTAAGCACTTTGACAGTACCGGCGGGTACGACCTTAATCGCAGCACAGGTTCCAGGCATATCAGTTGCCAATGGCTTCATATATGTATGGACATCCAACCCAGCAGGTAATACTCCAGCAGGCCATGTGGTAACAGGTAATATAGTGTTTACCGCAGTGGTTATGAGGGACACTATTGTTTGGCATCCTGTCACATTCTCGGCCGGTGTTGGCGGTAGCCTAATTGGTACCGTGGGTAATATGATTCAAGAGGGCACAGCAATTATACCAACACAAATACCAACACCAATGCCAAACCACGGTTGGTCATTTGTTGGCTGGACATCTTATACAGAGCCCGGGTATTTACCATACAACCATCTAGTAATGGGTCCAATCCACTTTGTTGCTCAGTTTGTACAGCAACAACAACGTGTAAATTTTGCGGCTAGTCATGGTGGTTACCTGGCGAACAATGCTCCTCATACAGCAAACATTGGATTTAACACTATGATTAACTTTACGCATGTACCGACACCAATTGCACTACCTGGTTATGTATTTACAGGCTGGGATGTTACTCCATTCGGCCATGTAGTAGTTGGTGATGTTGTGTTTACGGCCAATTTTGCACCTGTACCAGAATATTTTATAATATTTACTGCCGACGAAGGCGGGACATTGCGCGGCCCATTGGGTGTGCGCCTGCGCCATGGCGATATTGTAACAACAGACCATATACCAACCCCTATACCAAACCCAGGCTGGAGATTTGCCGGATGGGATGCATCTAACCCAGAAGGCCATATCGTGACTGGCGGTATAACATTTATCGCAAGGTTTGTTCAAGATGTTGTTAATGTAACATTTATCGCTGGGGAAAATGGGAGGTTTGTAGGCGAGCCGTCGGTAATAGGTCCGATTCCCGTTGACATCGACGATGTTATCACCGGCGCTATGATTCCTACACCAGAGGCAAATACAGGCTACACATTTGCAGGCTGGACTCCGGCCAACCCGGATGGATTTGTCGTAACCGAAAGTGTCGTATTTGTCGCACATTTCACAGATGGAACAGGTAATGGCGGGGAACCGCTGCCACTGGATATTGTGTTTAATATTCAATCTTCACTTGCAACAGGCACTGCGGTAGTTGTTTCCCGCCTGCCTGGTGAATATGTACTTGAAGACGAGATTAACGTACAGCTTGGCGTGCCACATGACACGATTTATTATGTAGTTGGTGCAACATTCCTAGGTTGGAGCTTGACGCCAGTAATTGATGTTCTTATGCCCGGCGAATTTGTTCCAGCAACAGTAACTCAAATCACATTGTCTAACAGCACTGTAGAAGTTTGGGCTGTTTGGGCTCAAGACCAAGTAATTGACCAAAGGCAAGATGTAAGGTTCTGGGGGATGCCAGCAGGCGATCCGGCCAACCATATTGTGGCAGTGATGCAAGTGCCTGTTGGTGCTCCTGCTATCCCGCCATCTGACCCAATTAGGGCTGGTTATATCTTTAATGGCTGGAGAAATGATAATGGCGACTCTGTAACGGTGCTTATTGGCTCAGACTTTTTTGCAAGCTGGACACCTGACCCAACTGAAGTTCTAGTTGGCCATACTGTATTGTTTGCAGTGGGCGGAGCAGATGCCCATGGTGGAATATTTATAGGTTATGGTTCACAGCTTGTACGCAGCGATATAGCAACAGGTACTCCATTTAACGCGATAGGTGTGCCTGTGCCGTTTGCACATCCTGGTTATGTTTTTGCCGGATGGACAGATAGCGACCCTGCTGTATATGCTATAACTGGTGTGGCCGTGACAGAAAATCGCGTATTTACTGCACATTTTGTGAGAAGCATGGTGGAAGTTCGCTTTATAGCTGGCCATGGTGGGCATATTGAAGGTACAAACCGCATAACAATACCCGAAGGCCAGAACTTATTTGCAGGGTTTGACCCAGCAAGACCGGTAGCAGCACCTGGCTATGCTTTTTGGCGCTGGGTACAAGTAGATACCGAAACAGAAGTTGATCATATTTACGATACAAGCGGTACCCCGGTTCTTGAAGGGCATTACCCCGGCGTAACCGCTTCCATGACCTACAGGGCGGATTTCTTGCCAGTAGGTATGTTCGGTGTAGCATTTGAAGCAGCCGAGGGCGGCATATTGTACGACAATGTACCCGCAACCGTTGTTGCAGATGGCAGATTAACAGTAGCACAATTGCCTGGCGTATTGCCATATAGGTCTGCTGCAGAAACATGGGCGTTTTCACACTGGGCATTTGAAATGCAAACAGCTAACGGTGTTGTAACTGGCACTGTAGACAGTGATGACGATATCTTGGACGTGGCAATTCTCGGCCATGCAGTGTTTACTGCATATTTTGTTCAAATATTTGAGCAGTATGTACACTTTAGAGTATATCAGTATAACGGAATAAACAATCTTGCGGGGCAGAGTACTGTCCGTAGGCATGTAGGGCATTTGCTGGATAATACAGAAATACCTGTGCCAACAGCCGGGGTAGGCCATTATTTCTATCGCTGGATGGGTTATGACTTTGAAGCATTTGATGAGCTTGCCCCCGTTGGAATGTCCGTGTTATCAAGGGAAAGAACATTCTATGCACAGTTTAACATGGCTGATGTTACTCATATGTTAACAATTAGCAACCAACCTGGAAATATTGGCCCACATATAGGCCAAACAGCAAGCGGTACAAGAGTTGAGGGCACTTCTATGATTCTTGCGCAAGGTTCTGCACCTGTACGCTGGGTATTCCTAGGGTGGGTGCGCGGAGATGTTATACCTGAAATAGGCACAAATATTGCAGACTTTGACGGAGCAGTATATCCTGCTGGCCATAGTTTTACTATGCCTGGCGAAGCTGTTAGGTTTACTGCAGTTTGGGGCGATTCTGGTGGAATAGTTGGCCAACCAGACCCACCACCGCAACAACCGCCAATTATTTTAGATCCAGCAGATCCACCAGTGTTTGTAATTCCGCAAAGCCCGCCACGTGTGCGAGAAGAGTTCATCTTAGATGACTATGATGTTCCGCTGGCGGCAATGGATAATTTCCGTGCAAGGTTTATGATTGGTTACCCAAGTGGCTATTTCATGCCGAATGGCAATATAACAAGGGCGGAAGCAGCAGCATTGTTGGTGCGTACTATGACAACAGACTTTGGCGTGTTGCCAAGGTATGCTAATGGTGCAGAAATGTTTAGCGATGTGAGCCCGGGCGCATGGTACTTCAACTATATAGCAACCGCTTTCAGGTATGGCCTGATAGTAGGCTTCCCAGACGGGACATTTAGGCCGGACCAAGCAATAACTCGCCAGGAGTTTGCTGGCATTATGGCAAGAGCCACCAATAATATTCAGGTAGGTGGCAGGTTGCCATACCTTGATGCATATGAAGTTAGCGGCTGGGCATTTAACTATGTATATACTATGCTAAGGTTGGACTGGATGCATGGTGACGCAGCGGGGACATTTAGGCCACAAAGTGCAATCACCAGAGCCGAAGCAGCGGCATTAGTAAGCCGAGCGTTAAATCGCGGCGAAGTAAATGCAAGTAGCATAGCCAGAACTCCAGATTTGCGCATCTTCCCAGATGCGGCTAATCCAGGTGCATGGCATTACTTCTATGTGATTGATGCTACAAACAGCCGTTGGTTTAGTATGGACGGCGATGTAGAAATTTGGACGGCAGTAATGGACTATACAAGATAATCAATAGGATACAAAAGAAGCCGACAGGTGACGACCTATCGGCTTCTTTTGATGCAGATAGTCAAGCATATTTTTGTATAAGTTAGCATATAGCTTTTAATCGTTAGTTGAGCTAGAAACAGTCCTGTGAAACTTGTGATTCTGCTGAATGGCGTTATCAACGCCTTCTTTTTGACCTATCGTGTTGCGTCGTTGTTTCTTCACATTACGTTAAATCTCCTTGTTTAAGAGGATTGTTTTTAATTTATCTGACGATAAAATACTCTACCGTAATTTTTACATATTTTTTATATTGTGGACAGTTTATGTTCCATATGTGCATTTTTGGTGGAGATACAATACAATTACTACAAAAAGACGTTTCCTTGTGCGGCAAAAGGAACGTTTGTTGTACAATAAATAGTAAAACTAGATGCACAAAGTAAATATAAAAAAATTGTTGACATTTGTAAGCGCAACATGGTATTCTATGTTTGAATGATGTACTTATGCGGGGGAGGTCGTAATAGGCATATATCAAGTGATTTAGTTATCTAAATTTCGTTCAAAAAGAACGATTATATATAAAAATCATTTAAGGGGGACATCAGAGATGATGCCAAAAACAAGAAGAAATCTACTAAGCATGCGCGCGATCAACAAGATTAAAGCGCTGGTAGCATGTTTAGTAATCGTTGCCCTGCTAATTGAGACGCCACTGAGTTTGTATGCGAATGCCGTACAAGCTTCTTTTGACGTTGCAGGTCAAACAGAAAGCATCCAGGCAGAACAGCCGGTGGGTGAGGCCAACGAGCCAGTAAGGCAAGTTGAAGCACCAACAGAAATGGAGGTGCAAGCTCCAACGCCTGCGGAAATAGCAGCGGCAAACGCAATAAACGTTGCGCTGGCTAATCTGCAAGCAGAGCAGGCCGCATTGGCCTCCCGCCAAACAAGCTTAGAAGTGCTTGAGGCAGGCCTAGCCTCTAGGCTAGCAGCAGTAGATGCCCAAATAGCAGCTGCTCAATCAGCGGCACAAGTTCAGCCGGTAGCCGCATCTGGCAACCCAGCAGAACTTGAAGAGGCAATCGAAATCCTAACAGATTCGGTAACAACATATGGCCAAAATATGTTGCAACTGTTCAACCAGCAATTCGCCCTAGGCCAAGAGGTTAGCACCTCAAGGCAAGCAGGTGAAGACACAGCGGCTTTGGAAGCGCAGCTGCGTGCTATCCCTGGGCAGATTGCAGAATACACAGCAAACCTAGAAGCAGCCGAAGCAGAGCTGGCAGCAGCAACAGCAGCGCTAGAGCTTGCAACAGCAGCCCAAGCTGAAGTTGAAACCCAACAGGCAGATATAGCCTCCCAGGAAGCAGAGTTAGAAGCTCTGTTAGCTTCGCGTGAAGCCACAGCAGCAGAACATGCAGTGATTGCAGCAGAGCTGGCCACAGTAACAGAAGAACTGGAAGCTATAGAAATAGAAAAGGCAGAACTTAACGAACAAGCAGCAAACATCAGCATACAAACTGCCGAGCTTTATGAAGAAGTTTATGAGGAACCTGCAGTAGCTGCAATAGAAGCATTGACAGTAGGTATAATGCCACTTTCAATTCATACTCCACCAGGAGTTGGAGCAGCTACGCATATTGTTAATACTGAAGATGGATTAAGATCCGCTATAACAGCTACAACAAACCCAACAATCATAAGGCTGACAGGAGACTTTAATGTTACTGGCGCAGTAATGACCATGGGCGGCGTAGCTGGTCGTGTGGTTCATATCTATAGCGACAGAGCAGAGCCATTCACAGTTACCAGAACAGCAGGTACAGCACGCCATATAATGTCAAGAGGCGTTACGCATATCTACAATGTTCACTTTACATCTGTTCTTCCTGCTACAGGAAACCGTGGTGGGCTAGCAGTTAACCGGGGAACATTGACAATGCACCCAGGCAGTATA
>Ga0123355_10000653_pt1 | contig 47032 bp, 42 predicted proteins | sample TergutEmb28metaG_3_FD_89872 | JGI IMG/M metagenome (GOLD analysis project Ga0123355, IMG submission 89872) | Embiratermes neotenicus P1 segment gut microbial communities from Petit-Saut dam, French Guiana - Emb289 P1 | ecosystem: Host-associated > Arthropoda: Insects > Digestive system > Gut ...
AATCAAATCAAATGGAAGCTTATGGGCATGGGGGCGTAATCGTACAGGTATGCTGGGAGACGGTACTACCATTCCAAGATATACCCCTGTACAAATCGGCGATTGCTTGGACTGGATTTATATTTCACCCGGTAGAGATAATACTTTCGGAATAAAAAGTGATGGCAGTTTATGGGCGTGGGGTTCTAATAGACTTGGCCGACTCGGTATCAATGAGCATGCATTGCCATCAAGATATCAAGCATATCCTATTCAAATTGGTGCGGATGCCCGATGGGTTCATGTTTCAACCGGGGGCAGTCATACCATTGCTTTACAAGAAAACGGGAGCTTGTGGGGTTGGGGCGAAAACAGATTTGGACAACTTGGCGATGGTACAACAATAGATCGCTCTGAACCTACGCAAGTGGGTAGAGGCACAACATGGGTTCATGCTGTAGCTGGTAGTGGGGTGTCATATGCAATATGCATAGATGGTTATCTTTGGGCATGGGGTTGGAATCACAATGGCGAGTTAGGTATAGGCACCACCGAAAACAGTTCCATACCTGTTCAAATTGGCACAAACTCGAATTGGGTAGATGTCGTAGCGGCATGGCGGCCACTTGCAAAAACGGATTGCGGTGCTATTTGGTCATGGGGGCCGGGTGAAGTGAGAGTGCCGACACAAGGTTCACTTGGCGACGGAACAAGTGAAGATCATCATGTTCCAATAATAATTATTCCGTCGTAGGGCGCGACTCACCTTCTATGTCCATACGGAAAATGATGTTTAAAAAATCCTCGGATAATAACTTTTAAGATAATCATTTTTAACCGAAGAAGAAATGCAACAATTACACCCTATAAACTTTCTTGAAGTATAATTTAGAAGTAAATTAATACTCATAATACTCTTCAGCAAATTCCATATCAGCAATAACCGTTAACGTATTGACTCCATAATTTATATTAAAATCAAAACCCGCGCCGATGTGCGCGGGTTTTAACATTGGTACGTACATAAACCAGTATCGGCGAAGCACAGCGCGGGTCGAGGGGAACGCTTCCCCTCGCGGGTTTGGGCAGCGCCCAAGGTTTTCAATCTTTTGAACTTAATCTTTTGATCTTAATCTTTATAACTCCCCCACAGCCTCCACCAGCGCCTCCTCCAGCTCCCCAACCGCCAACTTCGCTACGACCTCACCCTTCTTAAACAGCAGCCCAAACCCCCCACGCCCAAAGGCAATCCCAATATCGGCCGCGCGGGCTTCGCCCGGGCCGTTTACTTCGCAGCCCATGACCGCTATGGTTAGGGGTTTTTTTATGTGGGCGACGCGAGCTTCTACGGATGCGGCGATGTCGGCTACGCCGGGGGTGGTGCGGCCGCAGGTGGGGCAAGCGATGACCGTGGGGCCGAAAGGACGCAAGCCCATGGCGGTAAGGATGTCTTGTGCGGCGGGTATTTCTGCGGTGGGGTCACCGGAGAGTGATACGCGGATGGTGTCGCCGATGCCTAGGGAGAGGAGTGCGCCTAGGCCGGCGGCAGAGCGGATGGCGCCGCGGTGGGGCGTGCCGGCCTCGGTCAGGCCGATGTGCAGGGGGTAGGGAACGCGGGCGGCAACGCGTTTGTGCGCGTCGATGAGCAATGGCACGGAACTGGCCTTGACCGACACGACGATTTGGTCGAAGCCGTGCTGCTCGAGTTGCGCGATGTTGCGCAGGGCGGACTCGGCTAGGCCCTCGGCGGTGACGCCGTTGTATTTGGCTAGGAGGTCTTTCTCCAGCGAACCGCCGTTGACGCCTACGCGGATGGGGATTTGTGCGGCTTTGGCGGCTTCGGCTACGGCACGGATGCGCTCGCCGGGGCCGATGTTGCCGGGGTTGATGCGCAGCTTGTCTGCGCCGTTTTTGATGGATTCGAGGGCTAAGTGATGGTTGAAATGGATGTCGGCCACGAGGGGGATGTTGATTTGCTGTTTGATGGCGCGGATGGCGGCGGCGGCTTCGGTATCTACGACGGCTACGCGCACGATTTCGCATCCGGCAGCTTGCAGGGCGTGAATTTGTGCCACGGTGGCGGCAACATCGCGCGTGTCGGTGTTGGTCATGGACTGCACGACAATAGGGTTGCCGCCGCCTACAGGTACGCCGCCGATGTGTACGACGCGGGTATGGGTTCGGGGGGTCATGTATTCATCCAATCATGCGCCATCCAATGGCGGATTTTTTTGTATACCTCGCCCATGATTAAGGGTTTGCCGAGGTGGTCGTTCATACCGGCGGCGTGGCAGGCGTCAATGTCTTCTTGGAATATGTTGGCAGTCAGGGCGATGATGGGGATGGCGGTGTGAACTTCACGTATCTTGCGCGTAGCGGCAAGGCCGTCCATGACGGGCATTTGCAAATCCATGAGGATCAGGCTGTAGCGATCGGGGTCTTCGGTGAAGAGGCGCACAGTTTGTTCGCCGTTTTCGGCGCAGACGACTTCCGCACCGGAATCTTCTAATAACGTTAGCATGATTTCGCGGTTAATTTCGATATCTTCGGCCAGCAGGATGGTGCGTCCGGCGAAGCAATCCGGGGCGAAAGGTTCGATGGTTTCGATGGCGGGTGCGTCTTCGTCGTTTTTGCTGAGCTCCTTGGCGATGGGGATGTTGAAGAGGAAGGTCGCACCTTTGCCGCGCTTGGTTTCTACAGAAATGTCGCCGCCCATCATGTCTACAATTTTTTTACTTATGGCCAGCCCCAAACCGGTGCCGCCAATTTTGCGCCCTTCTTCTGCCTGCACAAAGGCGTCAAAGAGGGTGTCTAGCTCGCTGTCGGGGATGCCGTTGCCCGTGTCGGTTACGATAAATTGGATTTGCGTGGGGGTTAGGCACTTGACATGCAACCACACCATGCCACCGTTGGGCGTAAATTTGATAGCGTTGGAAAGCAGGTTGGTGACGACTTGCGCCAAGCGCCGCTCGTCGGCTTCGATCATACGCGGCAGCTTTGTGTCTGTGTCTACCATGAAATAAATATCCTTGGCCGCAGCAGTCGCGCTCATGATGCCGGAAATATCGGAAATCATTTGCATCAAATCAAATAAACCGGGCGACAGAATAAATTTGTCTTCTTCGATTTGCGACATGTCCAAAACTTGGTTGATGAGCCCCAGCAAATGTTCGGAGGCGTTTTCGATTTTTAAGATGTATGCGTCTTTTTTGTGGAGGTCGGGTGCGCTTTTGGCGAAGTGCGTCATGGACTTGATGGCGTTCATGGGGGTGCGGATTTCGTGCGACATGTGGGAGAGGAAGCTCGATTTTGCGCGGCCGGCGGCTTGTTCGTGTTCGTATTGCAAGCGCATTTTTTCTTCGTGGCGTGTGTTTTTTTCCATGTTGTGCAGCAGGATATAAATGAACGCCACAACCGCCACAAATAGGGTCAATAAAAATAATGCCATGAGTATCATGACGGTATGAAATTCGCGGTATACGGGGTGATGGGTGACTTCAATGGGCACAACGGATAAGAGCGTCCAATCCATGATGCCCAAGCGCGTGATGACAATGTACGCCGCACCGATGCGCAGGTTGTCGTAGGTTATCAACCTTTCGCCCGCGTTGATGCTGTCTAGGATAAATTGCCCGCCGGGCATGTCGGTGATGTGCGACAGTTGGCCTTCAACAGAATCCAAATCATCGCCGGGGTGAAAGAGAACCACGCCGCAATCGGTCAACAATATCAATTTGCCGTCACCCATGACGGGGTGGTTTTCCAATGCGTCCAACATGAAATCCAACGCCAACGACAAACCCACGGCCGCTCCCACATCCAACAAATCGGGTAGCCAAATACTCATGGATGCGGTTATGTAATAAGTCTCCGCCGACAAATACGGCTCGGTGGTGACGAGTTGCCCAGCCCCTGCACTGCGCGCGTTTACAAACCACGGGCGCTCTACAGTTGACCAACCCGGCTCGTTGGGGAGCCAGCCCAACCCGTCGGAGGGGAGGGCATCATCGTGCCCCCACCATGAGCCATTAATCAACGTGCCATCCGCGAATCCGATGAACACGCTCTCGATAAAATCGTATTCAAGGGTGATGCGGTGGGCAATTTCCGCAAAGTTTTTCGCATCGGGCAGGGCTTGTAATGTCACTGCCAGCGTGCGTGTGGTGTGTGCAGCGGTGTCAAACCATGCGTTAATGTCTTGCGCGTATAGCGATTGGTTTAATTCCATGGCATTAATAATTTGGTTGTACAGGGTGTTGCGCACGAATCGTCCGTTTAATGTATACAACGCAAATAGCGCCACTGCCATTAAAACAACGACGCCCAAAATAAGTTTGATTAAAAAACGGGTGCGAGATTTGCCGCTGGTTTTAATCATTGGTACGACTCCCTCGACTAGGGATTGTATTCTATATATTCCGGCAAGCGGGTTTGATATTCCATGCGGGGCGCGGCGGCCTCTTCGTTGGAGGGAAGCAGCCGGACAATATCGCGCCATGCAATCACAATCGCCAGCGTGATAATCAATATAAAGCCGATCAAATGCACCATGCCCTCGCGTTCAGGGGGGACAGGCTTGCGGCGTATGCCTTCGATAAGGAGGAATACCAGCCGTGCGCCGTCCATCGCCGGAATGGGTAGCAAGTTAAATAAACCCAGCGCCGTACTCAACAACGCGGTAAAGAACAACATTGTTAAAATGGTTTGTATCACGCCGTGTTCTGTGATGACATGTTGGTACAGGCCGGTTAATTCGCCCGCCATGCCGATGGGACCCATGATGTTTGCGCCGTCGGGTATGTTTTGGTTATTTAACCGCCGTGCCAAAATGGTGAACGGCAAGCGGATATTAAACAACATCATTTCTGCCGCTGTGGTGGCGGTACCCCACACCGATACGCGGTTAAAACCTTCGGGCACTGGCCGCATGAAGTTCCAGCCTTCAGCCGTGCGTTGCAACAAGCCTACGCGCCCACCGGGGTAAATACCCATGCGCCAAATACCATCGCTGCCGTATACAGGGGTCAACGCCACATGGTGCCGCTGTCCGTCGCGCCGGAAGCGAACATCCAATTCTTCCCCGCCCGAAAATTCCAACTGCAGCAAGAAATTTTCGTACAGCGTAACACGCGTACCGTTGATGTGGGTAATGTGGTCGCCCGTTTGCAAGCCCGCTTGTTGCGCGGGGGAGCCGTCCACCACGCCGCGGATTTCTGCCACGCGGTACCCTTCCAACGCCGTAAGCGAGAAAAATACAATGAACGCCAAAATAAAATTCATGATTGAGCCGCCCGCCATCACCAGCATGCGTTGCGGGATGGTTTTGTTATTGAGCGAGCGGTCGTCGCTGGGGTCATTTTCGTCGTCTTGGCCGCGCATCTTGCAAAACCCGCCAATGGGGAACATCCGTAACGAGTAGAGCGTTTGTGCTTCATCGCCGCCCACGCTTTCCCATTTACCACGGAAGCTAAGCAGTAACGGCCCCATCCCCAGCGCGAATTCCTCGACAAAAACACCCGCTCGCTTGGCACCCAAGTAATGCCCCAATTCATGCACAAATACGACAATGCCCAAAATCAATAAAAATATTAAAATGGGAATAATAGTTGACATTATTTTACTCCTCGTGTGACAAACTCGTGCGTCCATTGCTCCGCTTGTGCCACATCATCCAACGTGCGCAGCGGAGTAACAGTATATTCATGCAACGCTTGGCTTATTATCGCCGAAATATCATAGAATTTAATCCTACCGCCCAAGTATTGGTGTACTGCCCATTCGTTGGCCGCGTTCATGACGGTGGGGGCAGTACCCCCCATGGTGAAGGCATGCATGGCCAAAGCAAGGCAGGGGAAGCGTTCCGTATCCGGGGTTTCGAACGTGAGCGTGCCCATTTTGATGAAATCTAGGCGGGGAAAGTCGGTTGCCACCCGTGATGGAGCCGTCAACGCGTACAAAATAGGTAAGCGCATATCCGGCAAACCCATCTGCGCCATGACCGAGCCGTCGGTAAATTGCACGGCGGAATGGATGATGCTTTGTGGGTGTACAACGACTTCGACTTGTTCGGGTTGTAAATCGAATAGATGTAACGCTTCAATATATTCCAAGCCCTTATTCATGAGCGTGGCGGAATCGATGGTGATTTTTGCCCCCATATCCCAATTGGGGTGTTTAAGTGCGCCTTGGGCGGTGGCGTTTGCAATTTTTTCGCGCGGCCAAGTGCGGAAGGGGCCACCCGATGCGGTTAGGATGATTTTCTCAACGGGGTTGCGTGGTGCGCCACGTTTGCCGTCGTTGCCTGTCAAGCATTGCCATATGGCGGAATGCTCGCTGTCGATGGGGGTGATGCGGACGTTATGTTCACGCGCGGCGGCTTTGAGCAATGCGCCTGCGGTTACGAGGCTTTCCTTGTTGGCCAAAGCAACGTGCTTGCCGGCGCGGATAGCGGCCAGGGTGGGGGATAAACCCGCGCGGCCGGTTAGGGCGTTGATGACGATGGAGGCGTCGGTTTGTGCGGCCAAAGCGGTGAGGCTGGCATCGCCCGATAAGATTTGGGTTTTTTTGTGTGCGGGGTGTATTTTTTTCAACAGCGCAAATAATTTCATCGCCGTTGCATCATCCGGCACCCACACCGCTTCGGGTGCGAACTCGCGTACTTGCTGTGCCAGCAATTCCACATTGCCGAACGCCGTCAATGCCCGCACGGGTACGTCGGGCAAACAATTGCGCATCACATCCAACGTTTGCGTGCCGATCGAACCCGTCGAACCTAGCACCGCTACGCCATTAGCGCTGTCTAAAACCACGGCCACACTGGCACGCGTATTAGCAGCGTAATCGCCAAATATACAATGGGTGCCACTATAATAAGCGAATCCGCCCGGTCCAGCATGCCCCCATGCCCGGGGAATACATTGCCGAAGTCTTTAATCTGCGTATGCCGCTTGACGGCGCTGGCCGCCATGTCTCCAATAATCGAAAATATCGCACCAATAAACGAAATCACCGCTGCGTTCAACGGGAAATAGTTGCCCACATCCGCGTCCATCACATGCACTACAAACAAGCCGAACAACAAGCCCACTAACGTCGCACCAACGATGCCGCCGATGATGCCTTCCCATGACTTGGACGGGCTGGGCGTACCCGTCATTTTGCGTTTGCCCATCGTCATGCCTGTAATATACGCGAACGTATCGCACCCAAACGAACTGGTGAAAATTAACCATACATAAAACGCGCCCAACGAATCATGCTCGCGCACCAACACGATAAACGATAATAAAAACGGCACATACAAGAAGCCGTATACCGTCGTAACCGCATCTTCCAACGGCAACTTTTTAAAGAAAATGACCAAACATGCCTGTACGCCAATAACAAATAACGTCAAGCTAATCAGCAGCCAATATCCCGGCCCGAAAAAATAAATCGCGGCGTAATACGCGCCCGTAGCCGCGTATCCCACCATATGTATAGGTTTGTCCGTTTTAGCAAAAGCGCGGTATAACTCCCGCAGCGCCACCACGGACGCCACCGCGCACAACAAAACCAAAACGAGCCCACCCAAGTATACAATTGCAATCACCAAGGGCAGGCCGATAACGGTCGTGAATATTCGCTTTACTATGCTGTTCATCGCCCGCCGAACCGCCTTTGCCGCCCGCCGAACCAATCCAACGCGGCGTGCAATTCTTTTTTATCGAAATCCGGCCACAATGTGTCCGTAAAGAACATTTCTGAATAGGCGCATTGCCATAACAAGAAATTGCTGACGCGCTTCTCCCCGCCGGTGCGGATGAGCAAGTCGGGATGCGGGGTGGGGAAGGAATCAAGCTTGCGCGTCAGGGCTTCTTCGTCAATTTTGTCGGGGGTGAGCAAGCCGTTGGCTGTGTCGGCAGCCAAGGCGCGTGCGGCGCGTACCAACTCGTCGCGTCCGCCGTAGTTGATGGCGAGGGTTACGTGCAAACCGGTTTTGTTGCGCGTGATGGTCTTGAGCGTTTCGATTTTTTGTTGCAATTCCGGCTCGAAGCGCGAGGCGTCGCCGATGAAGTCCAAGCGCATGTCGTTTTTTTTGCTGTCGTCGATGTACTGTTGGAAATATTCGTGCATGAGTTTAATTAACCCGGCGATTTCTTTTTCCGGACGCGCCCAATTCTCGGTGGACAGGGCGTACACGGTTAAGTACTTGACGCCCAGCGTTTCGATATACTCGGAAAGTTTGCGCAGGTTTTGGGCCCCCGCACGATGCCCCGCACTGTGGGGCATAAAACGTTTGGAGGCCCAGCGCCCGTTGCCGTCCATGACGATGGCGATATGTGACGGAATTCCACTGCCCTTTTCGGGGGTGGAATTCCGCGTCAGTACATTCGTCATACGGTCATGATTTCCTTGGTTTTGGCTTCGATGCGCTTGTCCAGTTCGGCAATGTATTTGTCGGTGAGGTTTTGCGTTTCAACTTCCAATTGCTTGAGGTCGTCTTCGGTGACTTCGGATTTTTTTTGCGCTTTTTTGAATGCATCAACCGCGTCACGTCGGATGTTGCGGATGGAGACTTTCGAGTCTTCGCCTTTTTTCTTCACGTCTTTGGCCAGTGCCTTGCGGCGCTCTTCGGTCAATTCGGGGAAGACTAAGCGAATCACTTTGCCGTCGTTGGTGGGGTTGAGCCCCAAGTCACTGCCGTGGATGGCTTTCTCGATTTCTTTGAGCATGGCGGCTTCCCACGGGGCAATTTGCAATACGCGTGCTTCGGGTACGGTGATGTTGCCCACTTGCGACAGCGGCGTGTCGGTGCCGTAATAGTTGACGGTCAATTTGTCCAACACACGCGGATTGGCGCGCCCCACGCGAATCGTATCAAATTCAGATTCGAGCATGGACACGGTTTTGGACATGCGCTCCTCATAAGGTTTGGTCATGTCGGAGCGTTGGATGTTCTCGCTGCGGCGGTTACTTTCCGGGCGTTTGTTTCCTCCTGCCGGCATAAGTTTCATTCCCTTCCAGTGAGTGAATTTTTATTTTTTATTTCGTTCCTTACCAAAATAAATCCATTTTTGTACGGTCGTTCGAAACATAAGTCCCTTTCAATTCCTGTGTATCGGGATAGTTGCATGCCAGTGTAATAGCACCGGGTGCGTTCAAATTAAACACGAACGACGGGATATTCGCCTCGGCACTCAAGTGCATGGCGGCCATATCGGCGGCGTTTAAGCTTTGGGTGATGGCGGTGCGGTAACTCAAGTATTTATACTTGAGGGCACCGGGGTTTTTGGCCGGGTCGCTGTCGTATACGCCGTCGATGCTCTTGGCGTACAAGACGCAATCGGCTTCCAATTCAGCCGCGCGCAAGGCCGTTATTGTGTCGGTGGAGAAGTACGGATGCCCCAAGCCCGCCGCGTTGATGATAACGGTTTGCGCGGCCATTTGCGCCAGCACGTGTTCCTTTTCATACAATTGGGTCATGGTGCCGATGGGGATGGGGGTCACGACTTGCGCTTTCATCCCGGCACGGCGGCATGCATCAGCTAAATACAACGCATTCATGACGGTGGCCAACATACCCATTTGGTCGGCTTTGACGCGGTCCATTTCGGCGTTGGCACTGCGTCCGCGCCACAAATTGCCGCCACCCACGACCAACGCCACTTGCGTGCCGCTCGCCATGACCGCTTTGATTTGCCCCAATATATCGGAAATGATAATATCGTTGTAACCCGACGGGCTATTCTTGCATCCAATGGCCTCGCCGCTTAATTTAATTACCGTTCGCTTCAGCATATCAATATCTGCCCCCAATCACGGGAAGAATACCACACGTGTGGCATAAATGCGCCACATTACACGAAAGGAATATCTTTGTGGACTACAAAACACTCCAAGTGGATATTCGCAACGGCGACCTCAAGCCCGTGTACCTGTTGTACGGCGAGGAGCGCTACCTTGTAACGCACTACGCCGATGCATTGGGCGCAGACAGCGACCGCGAAACCTTTGACGGCAACGTACCCCCGCAGCAAATCAAATTGGCGGCGGATGCGTTGCCTTTTTTGGCGGAAAAACGCGTCGTATACGTCCGCGATTCCAAACTATTCGTCAACGGCCGCAAAAACGACGCAGAAACCCTGGCCGATTACATCCCCCATATCCCCCCCGAAACCATCCTCATCTTTATCGAAACCGAAGCCGACAAACGCCTCAAACTCTACAAAGCCGTAGCCAAAGAAGGCCGCGCCATCGAATGCACGCCCTTGCCCCCGCCCGAACTCAACCGCTGGGTAGTCAAAAAATTCACCGACCGCGGCAAAACGATCACCCCCAACGCCGCCGAAGCCCTGATGCGCACCACGGCCTACAGCATGACCGCCCTCGCCAACGAAATCGACAAACTGGCCGCTTACGCGGGCAAGCGCCCCGGCATCACCATCGAGGACGTTGACGCCCTCTGCACCGCCACCACACAAACCAAGGTATTCGACATGCTGGCCGCCATGGGCCGCGGCGACACCGCACGCGCCCTGCAACTCTACGCCAACATGCTATACATGAAGGAATCCCCACACGGCATACTGTCCATGGTAACGCGCCAATTTCGCATCATCCTCCTATGCAAGGAAGCGCAAAACAAAAAAATGCCCAAAGCCGATATGGCCAAGGCATTGGGCTTGCATCCCTTCGCCGTAAGCGAGGCACTGGCGCAAGCCGGGCGGTACTCCACGCACAAATTACTGGCCGCAATGGTAGACTGCGCCGATACCGATGTGCGCATGAAGAGTGGGCGCATGGATGCGGAGTTGGGCGTGGAGTTGCTGATAGTAAAATATAGTGTGAAATAGATGCAACTGGAAGCAAGTCAATTGAGATAGTGGTATTTTTTGCCCATTTTGCAAAGAAAGAAAATCGATAACGAGACTGTCAAAACCTCGGCAATCGGCAACGCCATCCAAACACCGTCAAGATCTAAAAAACGTGGCAATATCAATAAAAGTGAAACGGTAAAAACAGCCGTCTGCATTAAAGAGATAAAACCTGAAACCAATCCATCATTAAATGCAGTGAACCATTGTGTTGCAAAAACATTCATGCCCATCAATAGAAAGCCAAGCGATATAATTCGCAAGCCACGCGCCGTCATTGCGTGTATGTCATAAAAAATCGGCACACCTGTCAAAAAGTCAAAACCAATCATCAGCTCTGTTTCAAAAATGCGAACAAGCGGACTTGCCAATATCATGGATGCTGTTAGTGCGATTAAAGATAAAATTCCAACGATAACCAAGCCCTTCTTGAATAATGTGCGAATATTTGCCTTGTAACGATTGCCGTAATTGTAAGTAACGATAGGTGCAAGTCCCACCGAAAATCCAATAAATAATGAAGCAAAAATATTCATAAGCCCCATTGCAATTCCGGCAGAAGCAATGCCCATCGCCCCAATGCCATCCATATCTATCAATATATTATTCATAATAATTTTCGTAATGGGTATCATCATCATCGATATAAATTCGCTTGTTCCGTTGGCTAGTGTTCGCCCAATCACGCGTATATCCCACTTCGGCATGACAAAGCGCAATGCCCCTTTTTTTGTGAATGTGAAATAGAAAAGGCTTATAATCGTTGGAAGGCTGTACCCTATTGCGGTTGCCATAGCCAATCCTTGTGTACCCATATCGAAAACAAGAATAAAAATCACATTCAAGACTGTGCTAAGTACCGCACTTGAAACCATTGAGATCATACTCAATCCGGGTCTGCCGTTTGCGATCATGTATTGGACAAGAAATAACCCAAGCACAATAAATGTTCCTGCGATTAGGAGCGGTTCCATATATAAAAGTGCATCGTCCACGATTTGCTCATTTGCCCCAAGCAGCTCTGTTAATACCCGTTCCCTTGAAGACCAAGTAATTAACGAAATAACTATGGTTGAAACCGTGGTAACGATTGTTAGAAGCGTGAAGTTTTGTCGTGCTTCTTGCATTTTCTTTTCGCCCAGTTTTTTTGTGACTAAGGCGCAGCCACCCATCGCTAACATTGAGCTAAATGCAATCAATGACATAAGAAACGGTAAAACCAAACTTACAGAAGCCAACGCTTCAACCCCCATAACACGGGAAGCAAATATTTGATCCACCATGTTGAAAACACCAAACAAGGCAAATTGTATAATGGTTGGAATCGTGAAAGTTAGTACAAATTTAACGGTTGGTTTTTTGCCTAGCGTAAAATCCTTTGGATGCGTATTTTTGTTTTCCATACATACCTCATAATTATTTAGACGTCGTGTTGCATTTGCCTTCTTAATGAAGCATAATCGACGTCGTGTCGCTTTGCAATATTCAATTGCATTTCAAAGTGTTGGTAATACGACACATTGAAATGCAATTGTCGAATGGGAGGAAATTATTTATGGATAAGAACGATAGGCGAGTAAGAAAAACAAAAAAAGCGATCCAAGAAGCATTGGCAGTATTGATGCTGGAAAAAGACTTGCGTAGCATAACCGTTCAAGAATTGGCGGATAAAGCGGATGTGCACAGAGCTACTTTTTATTCACATTACACGGATGTATATGATTTGTATTCGCAAATGGAAAATAATGCGATTGAAGAATTAAATTTGATTTTCTCTAGCGACCCAACCCACACATACAATGGCATTATCGATACCATTGTGAACTATGTATACGATAGACCTAAATTGTGTCGCTTATTTTTGGATAAAAACTTGAGCCGAGAATTTTATGAAAAAATTGGCATTTTTCTAGAAGAAAAATGTATAGAAAATTACCTTTTTGAAAGCAAGAAAAAAGAGCTGAGCGAAGAATGTAAATATTTTGTAAATTACCATACACAGGGTTGCCTCTCCATTGTAAGTCGTTGGACAAAGCGTGACTTTGACTGCTCAAAAGAAAAAATCATTGAAATAATATCAAAGATTGATGAACACTTTGATGTTTTTGTCGCTCATGAAACTGGAACCTAATAAGACATGCTGCTGTCGTGTTTACTATGCTACGATAGTGAAAAAGGAGGAATAATAATGATTGAATCAAGATGCGGCACGCAGGAGCAAGCCATCATCGACCGTGCCGGTGCGTTGATTAACAGCAAAACCGACTATATCGGCGACGGCATGGAAGGCTGGGCGGTGATGACCCTGATGGACGAAAACGGCTACCCCACCAGCTCCACCATGACCATATCCAAAGCGGACGGCATCCGTTGGCTTTCATTTTTATCCACCACCACCGGTGCCAAGGCCGACCGCATCGCTTTGTCCAACAAAGCCTGCATTTGTTTGGCATCCAGCGAATACCACGTGTCATTAACCGGCACCATAGAAATCATCACCGACCCCGCAATCAAAAAAGACCATTGGCAAGATACCATCATCAAGTATCACGGTGTCACCTACCAAGACCCCAGCTGGGCGGTGTATCGCTTCACCACCGAAACATACAACCTGTACTTTGCTTCCGACGACACAGAAGCAAAAGGCAAATTAATTAAAAACAACGGAGGATTACCATGGCAAAAGTTGAACCGATTCTAGGCTTCGCCGGGATGGCGAGCCAAGCGATTGAATTATATGTAAAAGCCTTTGGTGCGAAGGAGAAAGTAAAAATCCGATATTCGCAAGCCGACCCCAAGGACTACCAATGCACCCCCGATGAAAAAGACTTCATCTATTACGCAGAAATTGCCATCGGCAGGCAAACCATCGCCTTGGGTGATAACGCCGAAGCCGTAAGAAACGGTGTCGTGCCCAACACCGGCAACGCCTTCCACGTTGATCTTCTCGTCCACTTCGACACCGACGAAAAATTAAAAACCGCCTACGAATTATTATCCGAAGGCGGTACGATAACAACACCGCTGTGTAACCAGACTTATTGCTCGCTCACCTGCGCGCTGGTGGATAAGTTTGGCGGACGCTGGCAGTTGATGAGTGGGTATAAGGGGTAATTGCGTTCAAGCCCATAACACGATGGTGTTATGGGCTTTTTATTATGCTTTATTCGCTAACAAGTGCATACGGCGATATCTTTCGTATACGCCATGTTATTAGCATAGACACTATATAAGCCAAAAGAATGAGGGCAGTACATATCACAAAAACCCAGCTAACAGGCGTAGGCAAATCTACACGCGCAACTCCCGACAAACCCAACAAAACGGCATATAGCGGATTAAATGCATAGTAACTTCCGATTGCCCCAATAATAACGCCCGCAAAAAGTGGCGGAATCGTACTAAAAGCAATTTGGTTCATTAATTGCAATGTGGTAAAGCCCAAAGCCTTTTGTATGCCAATGTCTTTCCTTCTACGTAAAATGACCGTTTTTATAACTAGGTAAAGTACCAAAACCACCACAATTGCAACGGTAAATACGATAGCCCAAGAAACGATACCAAAAACGCTGCCAACAACATCCCAGTCAGACTGAACCGACTCGTATAACATGCCTACATCTATGACTACATCGCTTTCATATTCTCTAATAAATCCAGCAAAGCCACGGGCATCCACATTTGGGTGCAAATTCATCCAAATAGTATCAAATACAAATTCTGGGCGGACATGCCGCAACCCATCGAGTGTTATCACACCCAAGGCTCCTGCGTTGCTGCCAACAATCAAAAGTCTCTTTTCCAATTCGCCGTCGGATATCGTTACCCAATCTCCTATGTTTAACCCAAGTGATTGCATGACGGATACACCAACCGCAATTTCGTTATCCAAGATAGGAAACCGCCCCGTAACGATTGTATTTGCTTCAAGCATGTTGGTATCTTCGGCAACCCTACTTAATGTAGACATGCCATTTACCGTTAACTCTTGGGCCTGCGAAAAACCAAACGCACTTCTAACTTCAGGGTGGTTTCTTATACGGGCAGAAAAATTTTCGTCCTCATTTACTAATATAACAATATCCGAAACTTCACCCATCATGACACGTATCATCGCATCTCTGTTTACATTAATATTGTAATGAACTGTTACCCCGGTAGCGGTTGCAAAACTAAGCCCTGATATAATAATACATATCATTATGCTTTGCCGTTTGTTGCCCAGCATTTGCTTCATGGACATAAGAAAATTTAAGGGGCCGAAGGATTTATCCAGCGGAAGATGGTTTTTCTTAAAACTATGGGTTGCTGTACCGCCTCTTAGCGCCATTATCGGATGCAATTTACGTATCCGACTTGAGGATACGGCCGCAAACGCAACCACCAGCAAGAATGTGACAACAAACGAAATTACGATTACAGGCATATTAAATTGGGGATTCCATTGGAGCGATAGCTCCGGCGCTAGCATACTAACGATTAGGGGCATGATAAATTGGGCAAGCAAAACGCCTAGCACGCCACCCGCAAAAGCAATAAGGCCAAATTGCAATACAATGGAAGCTATGATCTGACGGTTTTTGTAGCCTGTGGCTTTTAGTATGCCAATGTTTGCCATGCTTTCGGCAATGTTATTTACAATACCAAAACGCACGGTAACGATTGCAATCGTTAGTAATATTACAGAAAATACTAAAATCAATTGCCCCAATATCATGGCGTTGTTTGTTCGTATGCTTCTTGCGTCAAAGTGCGTAATGCTGCTTGCGAACCCTACAAATTCTGCGTCGAAAGCGTCAATGTGATCCGAAAAAGCAGTCACAAGCGAAGGCAAATAATCAATTTCATACATACGAGCCGATGCCATTGTAATTACTGCGTTGGGCGTTTCTGCCGCAATTAAGGCAAAATTTTCGTCAGAAACATACATGCGAACGAAATGTGCTTGAATCGTGCCCCCGACAATATCTTCCGTGCTGCCTGCAATACTAAATACATGGCTTGTTCCCATTAACGTTAACACAAACGCATCGCCCAAGGCGTATCCACCGGTCAAAAATACAGCGTGTGGAATATAGATTGCATTGCCCGTTAGGGGTTGATGTTCACAAAAGAAAGAGGGTGGGTTCATTTGCTGGTGTTCGTCTGCGCGGGTAATAAGAACCGGGCGCATAGACATGGACGCACCTGCGCTATCGTATAAGGTAACACCAAACAGGAGTGCTTGCTGTGTTTCTACGGCGGCTACATTGTCCACGCCTGTTATAAACTCGAAAACTGCTGTGTCGACTTGATCAGATTCCTCATTCCATTGAAACAATGTTACAAAATGAGCGGCATTAAGTTCTTCTGACCTGATGTCGAATGCAGTAGTTACGCCGGTACTTACTGCCAAGCCAACATATAAAAGCATCGCGGCTATTAGTACCAAAATGGAGATGTTAAACGCCTGGCTTTTGTTTCTTTTAATATTGGCTTTTGCCACTATCCAAATGTTTTTCATATTACCACCCCATCTCGGACAAGAAGTTTTTCAACTTTGTGTGACGCTCGGTATTGCCACTTTCGTATGCACCCAGCAAGCATTCCCCGCAGATACCGCCGTCACGGAAATATAGGATGCGGTTGCCACGCCATGCAGAACGCATGTCATGTGTAACCATGATTATGGTCTGGCCTTGTTTGTTTACCTCTGTCAATGCGTTAAGCACCGCTCCGCCATTGGCAGAGTTTAATGCGCCTGTAGGCTCATCTGCAAATACAATTTGAGGATTATTAATAAGCGCACGAACAATTGCGGAACGTTGTGCTTCACCGCCAGAAATTTGTGACGGGAATTTGCGCCATACATTTTCGTCAAGGTTAAACCCTTTTAATAGTTGCTTTGCCCGCTCTGCTACGGCTTTTTTATTTTTGTTAACCAATAACCCACACGCCATTATGTTGTCCAGCACACTCATACTGTCAAGGAGGTGCGATTGTTGGAACACAAATCCGCAATGATCACGGCGGAAAACGGCTAATTTGTCGTTAGACAAACCGCTAATGTTATGCCCCATAAAACTAACCTCGCCAATCGTTGGCTTATCCATGCCCGACAGTGCATACAATAAAGTAGATTTTCCTGCACCGGAAGGCCCCATAATAACGGTGTAGTCTCCTTTACAAATTTCCAAATCAAGATTTTTTAGGACATGCTGTTGCAAGCCGCCACTTGAAAATGTTTTGCATAACTTGTTCGTTGATAGAATTGTGTTGTTCATCATTTTTGCTCCTTCAAAATAAAATAGGGCTGTTCTATACAACCCCATTTTAAACCCCTATACCTTAACTTGACTTTAACGCTACCTTAACTAACCTTAAATATTTGCAATCATACCTTAATTTTTACGCCAGCTTTAACGTGAGCCTTACTGTAAAGCCGCATTCATGGTTTTTACACGCCAATTCACCAGCCATTTTTTGCATGAAATATTTTGAAATGTATAACCCTAAGCCATAGCCCATGCATTTTTCTGTATTTTTACCACGATAAAATTTTCCTGTTAGTAATGGTAACTCTTCATCGGGTACGCCCGCGCCATAATCTTGAATATCAATAACCAAGTATTCATTGTCTATAAACGAGTTAATGTTGATATTCGTATTGGCGTATTTATATGCGTTGCTGATTATGTTGTCCAACACTTGCTGCAGCCGTTGTTGGTCGGCAAAAATGACGCAACCCGGCAAGGAAAAAGGTCTTACCTTCCCGTTATAATCTGCGCTCTGTATTAATTTAGATAATTCTATGCTTAAAATTTCTGCGGGTATCACCGTTAATGCTTGCAACTCTTCAAGCGTAGCAAGGAACAAATTTGTTACCAAGTCGTCTATTTGTTCAACCTTACCATTTATCGAACCGAATATTTCTTGTTCGTCTTCATTTTTAGATTTGACAAGCAAAAGTTCCATGGACGATTTTATAGAAGCAAGCGGCGTTTTAATGTCATGGCTAAGTGATGCCACAAGTTCCTTTTTGCTTTGGCTTGCTTGCAATTCAGCTTCTTTTGTCGCTTTGAGTTCTTCCCGTAACAAATCAAAACTTTCTGTAAATGCGCCAAATAGGTTGCTTTCATCCATTTTTAACGGTAAGTCCAGATTGCCTGCTGCAACCGCACCTGCAAAATATTGCAACTTACGAAATGGTTTTAATATTCTGCGGTTGAGATACAGACAGAACACAACGCTTGCAAATGAAAAAACGCAAATAAAGATGTACAAAAATAATTGCATTGCTCCTTCCCTGCGATGTCTTTCTGCGTTCATATCATTGAAGGCTTGTGTCAATTGTGTTGTAAGCATGTATATGTAATCTACTGTTTCGCCCGTTTCTGTAGCCGTTCGTACCGCATAATTTATAGAAGCTACGTCGGGCGGCGGCACGTCGTTGCCAAAAGCAAAAAACGCAACAATTAGACTAACGATGGCAATAAATAGAATTATAGCTATGTATTTTTTCATGATTTTGCCTCAAATATATAACCTGTTCCGCGCACAGTTTTAATGTATAGAGGCTCGTTCGGATTTTTTTCGATTTTCTCCCTCAAGCGACGCACATGAACATTCAATGTATTATCTTCAACGATGGAATCTTCCCACACATTTCTAAAAAGCGCTTCCTTGGGAACAACGCGGTTCTTATTTTTTACAAGGTATGACAACAATTTAAATTCCATTGTTTTTAATTCAATTTTATTGCCACCTACAAGCACACACTTATCTGCAAAACTTATGTGCAAATCCCCATTTGTAAAAGTTTCTGTATCCGTTTCAAGATTTTGATAACGCTTTAACACTGCCTTTACTTTTGCGAGTAGCACCGTAAGAGAATAGGGCTTTTTTATATAATCGTCTCCGCCAATATTAAGTGCCAATACCATATCATCATCACTTGTCCGTGCGCTGATGAATAAAATGGGTATATTACTCGTTTTACGTAAGTGCCTGCATAAATCAAAACCCGACGTATCACTTAAATTTATATCAAGTAAAATCAAGTCAGCTTCGTTTTCGCGAAAGAAATCCAAACAAGATTTTTTATCTGCTACCCAAAAAGTTTTTACGCCAAACATATTAAAATATTCGCAAGTGTTCTTTGACAACATTACTTCATCATCTACGATCAAACAGTCGTATTTCATTGATCTTCCTCCAAACATAGCTGCTTTTCGTAGTATACAACAAAGCCCACAACACAACAAACACTGCCATACAACGGAAAGTATATCCTTCCTGAAGTATTGCTAGTTTGTTGTGTTGTGGGCTTTTTGTATTTGATTTTGTTGTTTTAATTTATACTTGCCTCATGAGGGCTTGTGCCGTACCCGTATTGAAGGTTGGATCCGTGGGCTTTCCACCGTGCACTGTGGTTTGCCCCCTTCGTCGGGTTGGGCGGTGTTGCGGGTGTTGCCGGTGTTGCGTACAACCAACGCAGGGGACTGACAGGCGCAGTGGCGCGGTGGAGTGGACACGCTTCCGAAGAAGCGCATCTTCTTATCCGGCCCATTCGACGCGGAGTGCCTTTCGTTTGTTGTGGGGTCAGTATACCAACCAAAAACGGACACGTCTTAGTTGACATGTCCGCAGTTTTATGATTTATGCAGTAACCAAGCAATCACCAATATGCCGAACATGCATAAAATGCAGTATCTGCGCTTAGGAGGTTATGGCATGTTCCGTAGAAAACGATTGATGGGTTTGGTATTATTTTTTATTGGCGTGGGGATGATTATGCAATTTATGATGCCCACGTGGGGTTTTGTGGTAGCGGGTGCGTTGGTTATATTGGGTTTTTGGTATGTGTTTGCCCGTTGATGACGGCGTGCAACGGGGGGCGGGTTTTGCGGCGAGTTAGCTGCACCAGCCCCAACTCGGTCATGCTTACGAGTTCCGTCTTGATACGGTCTTTTTTTATTTCTGCCGCCAGGGTTTGCAAGAGGATTTGTTTGTCGTCGCGGTCTTTCATGTCAATGAAGTCGATGATGATGATGCCCGACAGGTTGCGCAGGGTGAGTTGAAACGCGATGGCTGCGGCGGCTTCTAGGTTGGTGCGCAGGATGGCGGCGCGGTAGTCGTTGCTACCGGAGAATGCGCCCGTATTAACATCGATGACCACGCAAGCTTCGGTTTGTTCAATGGTCATATGGCCGCCGCTGGGCAGGTAAACGGTTTTGGACAACGCGCAGGTGATTTGCTGGGGGATGTTGTACGCGGTGAAAAGATCGTTTTCGCTTGTGTCATGGTGGAAAATGGCGGCGGCAAGCGATGGCTTGATAGCGGTGATGCACTGCGCAATAGCGGCAAAAGCCGCCGGGGTGCTTCCGGTTGTGTCGGGGGTGCTGATGCGGATTTCGTCCAAGTCGTCGGATAGCAAGTCGTTCAACAGGCTCGGCAACGTGTCGGGTAGGGCATCATTAGCGTTGTTATCAAATGTGGGGTGTAATCGGGTGGGGGGCTTGGCATATTGTGCGCGCTGCGAGATTTCGTGGTGCAGGGCGATGAGCCGTGTGGTTTCTTCTATTAATGTGTCTTCGGGTTGTTCCATCGCGCCGGTGCGTATGATTGCGCCGAAGCTTTTTTCAAGTACGGCGTGTACGGCCTTGCGCAGGCGGGCGCGTTCTTGTGGGTTTTCGATTTTGTGGGATACGCCAATTTCACCGCGCGGGGTGGGGAAGATGATGACGTGGTGACCTTTAATTTTGAGCGTTTGGCCGCCGTAGGAACCCTTGGTGCCGTGCGCGTCCTTGTAAATTTGCAATAAAATGGCATCGCCTTTTTTGACGCCGTGGTGGCGCGGCAGGTTCATGAATGCGTTTTTTTCGTGGCCGATGTCTACGAAGGCGAATTGCCCGGGCAATACATTTTGCACGCGCCCCACGTAAATATGCCCCACCAGCGAAGGTGCGCCGATGGGGTCGATGTAAATTTCCGTCATTAAATGGTCGTGCATAAGCGCTACGCGGATGTTATCCGCTGCGCAATCAATCAACAATCGCTTCATGGGGCGAGTATATTACGCCTGCCCCGTTTGCGCAATTATTTTGCTATACAGCGAAGGTTCGGAGCGTCATTCCCCCGCATGCACCAACCCCGGCAGGGCGCGATAGGTGGAGACGTTCACCCGCTCGCGCGATTGGAACGTGCCGTTTTGGTAGATATGCTTGAATACCTCGTAAGTGAAGCCGCGCACGGGGTCTTGTTTGCGTATGCGTTCGCCGGGGGCTAGGGTGGTGTCGGTGACAACACGGCAGGGATCGGGCTCGATGATGGAGGTGCGTTCGCTGGTGAAGCGGATGGTACGCCCCGCCGCCCGTGTTTCGTAGCCGTGGATAGTGATGTACAGCCGCCCGCCCGTGATTTCGGAAGTGAGCAAAATCGGTTGGTTAGTGGAGTTTTTGAATTTCAAATCATACCAAGTACCCGCCAGCGTGGCGTCAAAGCCATAGTCGGCGTAGCTTACGGGTGCGGAGTGGTTGTGCCGTTGCACCACGGTCAATTCTGCGCGTAGGACGGCGTTGTATAGCGTGGTGGCCACTTGGCACACGCCGCCGCCCACATCTTCCACGGGTTGCCCACGCACCAATACCAATGCCGCTTCGTACCCGCTGTCGGGTAAATGTGCGGCAATCACCGTGCCCGCACTAAACACTTCCCCCGGCAAAATAAACTGATTATGTATGCGCGATGATGCGCGATCGATGTTGCGTGCCCGCGCATCGTTGGCATTGCCGAGTTGCGGCGTTTGATACGCACCCAACACACTGACGGTAAAATTCAAATCATCGCGCGTATATCGCGGCCGCACCGCTTCTACATGAAGCGCGACTGTGCTGTCTGCCAGCGCGGCCAAAGCTTCTGTGGTGGCCGATATCGCAGCGTTGATGTCCATCGTGCGCCCCATCGCCCCTGGTTTGACGGTGATGGCGCCGTTTTGGTGATAGAACCGCGCGTTCACGGGCGTTTGGTTCAAGTCCGCTGCCAACTCCCGCACAATAGCATCAACATTGTCCGCATCAAAACGGAAAACAGGCAGCATATCAATTTCATGCGGCCGCCCCAGTAACCGCGCCATCCGCCGCCGCATGTTGCGTTCATTGCTGTATTCCCGCGCGGCTTCCACTACGTCCGCAAAATCAAACCACACGCCAAACGCAGCAAAGTTACGCACCGCCACTTCATCGCCGTCCAACGCAAAGCGCAATTGCAACGCTTCCAACTCCGGCGCAAAGCGTTCCCGCAGTGCCGTGTCTGCTTCTTCCGCCGTCATGCCGCCCACGGGCACGCCGTGTATCACCATATGTACATAAATCAATTCCGCATCCGCTCGTGGAAAAAATAAAAATATCCCCACCGCCAGCAATCCCACCGCTGCCAAAATCATTGCAACTTTCCGCCGCATAAAAACACCCCGCGCAGTTATACTGGTTAAGTATATTGGCGCGGGGTGCAGTTTATTAATGGGGTTTGGGGTTTATTTGAAAATTTGGCTCCATGCTACATTGCCTACGATGGGCAATTTGAAGGTCGTACCGCTGTACGCTTTGAGCATCATGAACAATCCACTCAGGATGATGACGACCCATGTCAACCACCACAATGGGGTGGCAAGTAGACGAATAATAAAAATATTGCTGAAGAAGTTCAAAATAGCGGCCAAAATCATCAACGGCAGGAACCACAATACGGATTGCAACGCGTGGAAGCGGACAAACTTGTTTTCGCGTTCCAAAATTAATACGACTACGCCGCTGAACGCTAAGACCAAATAACTGAGTGCGGCGGCCAAGTTTTCGGTAAGACCAAATACTGATTTCATGATAATCCTCCTCGATTACAGGCGGTGATGTTTTATTTAATTCATCTCGCCCTGTGATGAAAAGAAATACGCCATGCAAGGAAATAAGTCTGTCGTTTTGTTTATTAATTGATGCCCAGGTTGCTAAGCATTGTGGTGACGCGACCGCGCCGTAGATTCCATGGGGTGGCGGGTAGTGTTTCGTACTCTTCAAGTGAAGTTAGGCGTGTTAATAAATGAATAGTATCTTCGTTGCGGTTGGGGGCGCGGTAGTACAGGGTGCCCAAGTGGTACAGCACATGCGCGTATTGTGGGTTGTCGGGCGTGATGAATAAGAGCGAATCTTCTAATAATACCAACGCGCGGGCATAATCGCCGTCGTTAAATGCCGTGACACCCGTTGTCGCGTAGTGCGTCGCCAGCGCGGGGAAGGCAACTGCGCGGATATGCTGCGCGGTTGCGATGGTATCAAAGTGCAGCGCTTCAAGTGTAATGAGGTCTAACAACCGGACGGCTTCACGAAAGTCTTCTATGCTGCCGTTGCCGTTATTGAAGCGATTGACCGCCAAGTGCACGATAATGGTATCGTTGGCACGGTTATAGCGCATTTCTAAGTCAGCAATTTGGTCATGCAAATTGGAAATGTAGATTTGTCGTTCTTCATCGGCTTCGTCACGTTCATCCATTTGGTCTTGCGCGGCTTGTGCAGCGGTTTCGGTGGCGCGTTGTTCTTCTCTTAATGCTTGGGCGTGTTCGCGCCGGATGGCGGGGAGGTATAAGAAATACACACAAGCCAACATCACCGCTGCGCCGATGATAAACGACAAAATCCCCACCGCATGAAAATAAGTGGGTTTCTTGTTTGAAATGTTTATCGATTTTTGTGCGCTGGTTTCGGCAATTTTCCAATAGGGTGAAGTTTCGGTCGGGGGAAGGATGGGTCTTGACGGGGAGCGGGGTGGGGCTTCTGCGCGAGGGCGACGGGGATTTAATGCGTTGAAATACCGCAAAGCCACGGGATTGCGCGCGTCCACGGCGAATACGCGCTCCAGCGTTGCATTTGCTTGTGGGGTGTTGCGCTGCTGCATGTGGCACAACGCCAACAAGTTGAGCGCGTCTACAAAGCGGGGGTTATGCTCCAATGACTTGCGCAATTGAATCGCAGCCAAATCATTATGTCCCTGCGCAATAAATTCCAACGCGCGGTTATACAGCACCACGGCGTCGTTTAACCGCTCGAAGTTGCGGGTGTCCTTGCGTAAAGCTTCTAAATATAAGTTAGCATTGTTATTTTCTTTGAGTTGCGAACGGCTGATGAGCCAATGCTTGAGCGCGTCGCCGATGCGCCCCATTTCAAAAAGCGCAAGCCCCAGCAGGTTGCGCGCGCGGATGTTGTGTTTATTGACAGAAACGGCGCGCCCCAATTCGTGCACGCCGCCGGTCATATCTTGTAAATGCAGTCGCTCAAGCCCCTTGTTAAAGAGCCTGTCGCTAATGCGCTCGGTACTGGTGAATAATACCGAATCTATCCGGCAATGGGGGCATCGTTTGCCCGTTTGAAAATCCTTGCCACAGTTGGGGCAACGCATGGGCTGTCCTCTATTCTTCTTTTGCGGGCGCGTTGGAAATATATTGTAATAAATCCATGATGTCGACGATTTCGTCGCGCAGGGCGTCTTCTAATTCATCGGCGGTGCGGACGGGTTTATATTTTGCCAGTTCGGCCTTGAAATCAAACATGTGGCACGTCCTTTAGTTTGTTTACATTTATATTACATAATTATTATTCATAGTGCAACTCGTATGTCATATTTTTCGAGCCAGGCGTTGATTTGTAAGAAATATGCCAACATTTGCGGGCGCGCCATGAGTTGGCCGTACCAATGGGTGTTGGATTGGGCGTTCAAATTTTGGCGATTAAGAATTTGGAAGAGCGGGGCATATGGCTTGTTTAATAAATTTTGCATCAGGTCGGTGACTTTTTGTGTGAAGGCGGGGTTGTGGGTTTTGGGGAAGGGGGCTTTTTTGCGGTTGACAATTTTTTTGGGCAAGAGGGATTTGAAGGCTTGGCGCAGGAGGCCTTTTTCGCGGTTGTCGTGATTTTTCATCACCCATGGGACGTTGTACATATATTCCAATACGCGATGGTCGAGGAAGGGCATGCGCACGGTCATACCTGCAGCGGCGGCCATTGCGGCGGTGCGCGTGTTGAGCGTTTGCATGAACCAATGAAAATGCAGCGCGGTTAATCGGCGGACTTGTTTGTCATCGGCTGTGTCGTCGTACAGCGTGGGTGCATTACCGATCGTTTCGTCGAAGCGTTTTTGCACAAAGGCCGCCGCGTCGATTTGTTGGCGGATGCGCGGGTGTAGGAAACCGGCGCGGTATTCAACGTTGTTGCTCCATGGGAATCCTTTGCCGTTGCGCAGCGCTTCATCGATAAACCAGGGATATCCGCCGAAGAATTCATCCGCCCCGTCGCCGCTTAGCACCACGGTGTTTTTCTCATGGATGCGTTGGAAGAAAAGCAGCAATGAAGCGTCCACATCAGCCATGCCCGGCAAGCCGCGGGCTTCCATGGCAGCGGGTAACGCATCGGCCAATTCGTCCGTGCCCAGCAGGGTCAGTTGGTGGTCGGCGCGTAAATGTTGTGTCATTTCCTTTATATAGGGCGCGTCAGATTCGTCGGTTGCGTCGTTGCCGATGAAATCCAACGAAAAAGTGGACTTGCAACGCGCCAACGCCGCCAAAATACTCGAATCCAACCCGCCAGATAACAGGACACCCGTGTTTTTGTCGCTTTGCTCGCTTACTGCATTGTTGAGTAAAGTTTGTACATGTTTGCATGTATCCGGGAAATCATGTAAGTGCGGGTGGGCTTGCAACGTCCAATAACGTGTCGGTTTGGGTGTGTCGCCCAAGCGGTATTGCAAATAGTGGCCGGGTTGCAATTCGTGAAAACCCTCCAACACCCCGCAACCCGGCGTGCGCCCCGGCCCCAACAAAAGCAATTCCGCCGCGCCCTCCGCCGTAAGCGTTAGTTTCTCCTCCGGTTCTGTGAATAACAAATTCCAACTGGTGGCAAATTGCCACCGGTTGGATGTGCGATAAAAAAGTGATTTACCCCCAACACGATCCCGCGCCATGAAAAGGCATTCCTCATTCCATATCGCCAGCGCGAAAATACCCACGAACCGCTCCAAGCACCCCGCACCCCAAGCCATATAAGCGTGCAATACCAACGCCGTGTCATCATCCGTCGCAAATCGATAACCCAACGTCGCCAATTCCTTGGCCAATGCTTCACGGTTGTACAGCTCGCCATCAAAAACGCCCACGTATGTTTGCAATCCCAATGTACCCACCCGCGGATGCGGAGCACCATACAACGAAATCTGCGGCGAAATATATAACCCGCCGCCACTCACCATCGACACCGCCGCCGCCGACGGCACCCCTTGCATAATTCCACCGAATCCGCGCACAAAAATCCCCCCGATCATATCCATGCGATATTGTATTCGGGGGGTAGAGAAGCGGTGAACGCAAGTTAGCGCAACGACCGCGCGATTACCGTATCCGGCTCAAGGCTTGAAAATTTGCATTGTGGCGTATACTATGGGTGGATGTAATACAAAAGTAAAATTCCGCGATGCGGAATTGCCCCGTAAATAATTGCGGGTGAATCGTTTCGCAATTATTTGCTAGTAAGGGACGAATGTTATGTCATTTCTTAAGCGCATGAATATAAAAAAATTGGCTTCGTGGGCGGGGTCTTTGTTAATGGTGGTTTCGCTGGTTTTTATTGGCCGGCGTATTTTTTTGACATCGGACGAAGTGGATTGGTCAGTTTTTACAAACCCGGTGATATTAACGGCATTAATTTCCATTGCGCTGTTGGAAGGCGTGGGCATTTTGATGACGGCGTTAAACTACCGCGCCATGGTAGCGAACGTATCGGGCATCAAAGTCAAGTATGCGTTGGCGTTGGTAGTGTATTCGGTTTCCAATTTATACAAATTTATTCCCGGCGGGGTTATGTACGTGCTGGGGCGTAATAAAATGGCCATCGATACGGATGGCCTTTCCCACGCGAAGGTGGGCATTGCCACGTTTTTGGAAGGCGCAACCATAGCCATCGCGGCGATAACGGTGGCTTTTACGTTTTCGTTCCGGCACACGGTATATTATTTGCAACAGATTGAATTTGCGGCGTGGCTGTTGATTTTGATTGCTACGGTGCTGGTTATCTTGGTGTGTGTGGCGGTTTATTTCCGCCAAAAATTGCACAAACTTTGGTTGAAATTGAAAGAGGACACAAAGGACTTGCGGCCGTTGGTCATGCTACGGCGCTTACTGATTGCATTTATTTTGATTATTTTGTTTGCGTTTACGTTCTTGGCAACGCTGATGTTGCTGGGGCAGGAAGTGACTTTCCGCTTGGGCATCACGATTATGGGATTGTATATGCTTTCGTGGGTGGCGGGTTTTCTTACGCCGGGGGCACCCAGCGGGTTGGGCGTGCGCGAGGCCGTTATGCTCATGTTCATGGGCGATACGATTAACGCGACGGTGCTGGTATCCGCCATGGTGATGCACCGTTTGTTGACTGTGACGGGGGATGTCTCTGCCTACGGGATAGCGTTGGTATTTGCCCGCATCGCGAAAATGCGCGAAAAAAACACCCCGCAGGAAGCCGAGCCAATCGCAACGTATGAAGCCACACAAACAGAGGAGAACGAAGCATGAGAAACATTGCCTTGGCCGTATTGATGGAAGTCATGGAAGACGGCGCTTACGCCAATATCGCCCTGCGTAAAGCCCTAGGACAAGCCAACCTGGAACCGCGCGACCGTGCTTTCGTCACCGAATTGGTGAACGAAACCCTGCGCAACATGGGTTACCTCGATGCCGTCATAAATTTCTTCGCCAGCTTGCCTGTGGACAAAATGCGGCCCTACATACGTAACTTGCTATGCATGAGCGTTTGCCAAATGCGCATCCTAACCAAAGTTCCGCCCCATGCCGCTGTCCATGAAGCCGTCGAATTGGCAAAATCAAGCGGCAATGGAACGCTTGCGGGTTTTATCAATGGCGTGCTGCGCAATATTAACCGCCGCCCCGATGAACCTGTTTTGTCCGACACATCATGGGCGGTTAAATATTCGTGCCCGCCGCGGTTGGCGGCACACTTGACGCGCTGGCTGGGTGAGGATGCCGCGCGGGAATTTGCCCGTTACAGCCACGCTGCCCCGCTGGTGACCATTTACGCCAACACGACAAAAATTACATCTGCTGCGCTGGCGGAAAAATTAACCACGCATGGCATGACCGTAACGCCGCTGGAAGGCGCGTTCTTGGCGTTGCGTAATACGGGTGATATTTCTGTAACGGAAGCTTTCCAAGCGGGCGAGTTTTTTGTGATGGATCCGGGTGCCATGGCCGTGGTGGATGCGTTGCAATTGCAACCAGCACAAACGATGCTGGATTTGTGCGCCGCGCCGGGGGGCAAATCCTTCGCCGCAGCATGTGCTACGGGCGGTTCCGCGATTATCACCGCCATGGACATCCACCCCCACCGTGTAACGCTCATGGAAATGACCCGCAAACGGCTGGGCTTGCAAAACATCACCACGCGCGTCGGCGATGCAACAGTGCCCGCAACCCCGCTTGCAACCACCGAAAACGTGCAACCGATGTTATACGATGCGGTTCTGTTGGATGCCCCATGCTCCGGCCTAGGCACCTTGCGCAAGCGCCCGGAAATTAAACTCCGTTACAACGGCATTGACCCCACGCTGCCCGATTTGCAACGAAAATTATTAACCGCCGCGGCCACGCACGTAGCCCCCGGCGGTATTTTAGTATACGCAACCTGCACCGTCACGCTTGAAGAAAATGCGCAACAGGTAGCGTCTTTCTGTGCTGCGCACCCCGGCTTCAGCTTAGAACATGAAGCGCAATTATTGCCCGGTGCGCACAGCGACGGTTTTTACATTGCCCGCTTGCGTAAAATGACTTAAAGAGGCACTGCTGTGACAAAAAAGAAGAAAAAAATGATATTTTTCATGGCCGTTGCTGTTGTTGCGCTGGGCATCTTTTCTTTCATGAACAACCAAAGCGGCGGCGGAGAAAGCCGCGCCATGCGAGAGCTGGGATATGAAACCATGGTAATCGTTGATGAATTTCTCGACGGCACGTTGCCGGTCGCAGAAACGCAGGATTACATTGCGCACATGTTGGAAGCCATCGACTACCATATATTGAGTCGGCAAGACCCACTAAGCATGCGTGAAGCAGATATCCGCGCAGCCATAACATGGTTGCACGCAGATGTAACCTCCCCCAACCGCGCGCAAATAATCGCAAGCCGAAATCGCCTTGCGCAGTTGATAGGCGTATCCGAAAGAGAAAATTAACGCACAAATATAAAATGACAGGAGCGAAAATGATGAAAAACAAACCGGTTTTGGTAATCATGGCGGCAGGAATGGGCAGCCGATATGGCGGGCTCAAGCAGATTGCACCCGTAAATGACGCGGGGAATATTATTATTGACTATTCGCTATATGACGCGCACCGCGCAGGGTTTCGGGATGTGGTGTGCATTATTAATCCCAAAAACGAAGCGGAGTTTAAGGCGCATTTGGACGTGACCAACCCGGGCATGAATATTCACTATGCCCACCAAGAATTGACAAACCTGCCCCCGGGTTTTGCCATCCCCCCCGGACGCGAGAAGCCGTGGGGCACCGCTCATGCGATATTGAGTGCGAAAGATTTGATAAATGGCCCCTTTGCAGTGATTAATGCGGATGACTTCTACGGCGCAAGCGCTTATGCAGCGGTTTACGACTTTTTAACGAACAAAGCGGCGCCGACCCGCCACGCAATGGTGGGCTACCGTATCGAAAATACCCTGTCAGAAAGCGGCACTGTGGCACGCGGCGTATGCACGGCAAACGGTAACATGTTAAGCAAAATACGCGAAACGATGGAAATCCGTCCGGCAGACGGCGGCGCAGCCTTCGACGACAATGGACAAACCATTTTCCTGCCCAACGGCACGCCTGTGTCGATGAATATGTGGGGCTTCGATGGCGATTTCTTGGTGGAAATCGAAAACCGCTTCGCCTCATTCCTAGAGGAAAACGTACCGAAAAATCCGATGAAGTGCGAATATTTGCTGCCGTCACTGGTAGGGGAATTGCTGGAGCAAGGCAAGCTAACCGTAGAAATCCTGCCATCTGCGGACAAATGGCACGGCGTAACTTATGCCGAGGACATGGCCGGTGTACGCGCTGCATTGGCGCAAATGAAGCAAAACGGCGATTACAAAGGTATGCCGGGCAGGGCGTAAAGATTCCGCAAAATAAGCGGCTTAACCAGCGCGACAGCGCAATGATGATGATGTTGGCGGGGTTGGGGTTGGGTTGAAAAGATAAAGTCAAAACCCTGGTTGTCGGCTAAAGCCTTATTTGGCGCTGCTCAGACCCGCGAGGGAACGCATTCCCTCGACCCCGCTTTGCTTCGCGAGGCTTGACGATTGGCTCGTAAAAATATTTCAACCGGTTGCAAATTGCTACCGGTTGATTTTTTATCTCAGCCAAGATTGAGAAGGGGTGCCGGTTAAAGCCTTATCTGGCAACGCCCAAAGCGCGGGGTCAAGGGGGAACGCTTCTCCCTTGCGGGTCTGGGTGCCGGCTAAAGCCTTATTTGGCAGCGCCCAGGGTCTTTGGTTTTGGTCTTGGCAGTGCGTACTTATGTAACGAGCCACGGCCGGGGGGGGGCTACCTTGGTCGTTTTGGACGCCTATTTTGCGGCAAGCATCAAATACTTCATATCATCAAATTCCACGTCCATCTGCTTGGAATAGTACACATCTTCCATGACGAAAGCAAACCCCAACTTCTCGATAACGCGGCGGGATTGTGCGTTTTCTTTGAAGTGGCAGATGCTGATGGCGTCTAGTTTGCGTTCATCGAATAAGTATCGGATGACGGCATGGGCGGCTTCGGGAACTAGGCCTTGGCCCCAATAATCTTTGGATAGTACGTAACCCATTTCGTAGGCGGATAGGTGATTGTAATCTTCAAGCTCGTCTGTCCAGGACTTGTGCAAGCCCAGCGAACCGACGACCTTGGCATCGGCTTTGTGGTATAAAGCGAAGTTGGCTTTTTCGCACAGGAATAGGTCTAGGATTTTTTGGGATTCATCGAGGGTTTTGTGGTGCGGCCAACCTGCGGCTTCGCCTACGCCGGGTACGGATGCGTAGGCGTTGAAGTCGTGTAGGTCGTCTTGGGTGAAAGGGCGCAGGATAAGGCGCGGTGTTTCGAAGGACAGGCCGGTATTATTGAAGGGTTGCATGGCAATTCTCCTATTCTGTATCATCTTGGTACTGCGGGATGTGGGGGGCTAGGGGGATGTTCATTTGGGCGAAGAAGGACTCGACCCACGCGATCCAATCGGTGTCTAGGGTCTTGTCCAGGGCGAACTCGCGCTGGGCGGTGGCGGTGGTTAGGGTTATGGCATTTTTTTCGTAGGCGAAGTTAATAAAAAGCGCGGCCGCGTTGGGGTGTACCGCTATCGGTTGTGCGTGAGAGAACACAAATTTCATCAACTGTGGCTTGATTACGTCGCGGCGGATGAGGTCGTATACCAAGGGGCGTAAATCGGCCCACGAGGTGTATTTTTTTTCTTCGCCGGGGACTTTTCCATCGATGACAATGTGGACGGCCAGCGTTAATTCTGCATTGCGCGTCGCGAAATCGTCGAAAATCGGCTCCTTTAATAGTTTGCTCATAAAGGACTTGACGTGTGGTGCAGGGATGGCGAAACTGCGCATGGCGTGCCTCCAAAATATGTATGTGCCGCACAGTGTAGCACTGATGCGCAAAATTGCAAAGGTTGACGAAAAACGCAATATATCGCACTATGAAATGAAGCGGAGGTGCATCATGGCATGGAATACACGCGGTTTGCGCGGCAGTTTATTTGAGGAGCTCATCGACTTGACCAATCAATTGTATCGCCAAAAAGGGCTGGCGTTGATACAAAAGGTGCCCACCCCCATCACGCCCACGGCGGTGGACAACAAGGCGCGTACCATCACGCAGGCGTACTTCGAGAAGAAAAGTACCGTGGACTTCATCGGCGCGGCGCAGGGGCTGCCGTTGTGCTTCGATGCCAAGGAAACGCAACAATTGAACCTGCCGCTGCGCAACATCCACGACCACCAAGTCGAATTTATGGAGGACTTTAAACGGCAGGGGGGCGTGGCGTTTTTGCTGGTACATTTCCGCACCAAGGGCGAAATGTTTCTGCTACCCGTAGAAACGCTGTCGGAGGCAAAAACGCGCGAAAAAAACGGCGCACGGAAGTCGATTCCATACGCCGATTTTGACCGGAGTTTATTAGTACATAACCGCGGTGGCTTCGCGGTGCATTACTTGGAAGCGGTGAATGCTTACTTGGCGGCTGGGATGGGGTAGGTCAACGAATTGGAAATTCCGGCGAGGGTTGGGATGCATCCCATTCGATTGCGCTGATGTTGATAAAATAAGGGTGGCTGGATTGTCTTGTGCCGTCGCCAAGCTGCCCATGAAAATTATCGCCCATTGCCCACAAATCGCCGTTGGTTGTGACCAGCAATATGTGATAGCCGCCGTCGGATACTGCGATTACATTTTCTTTTATCATCCTAGGGGAAAAGAGTATTTCCCTTGCAACGGCTCTTCTATCTGCATCTTGTACAAATTCAGAAAAAACACGTCCCGTATCCCCTGTTACATGCCACCAAGGACTTAACCAAGGATTTATAGACGTATCCAATTCTAATGCATCAATGCCATACATTTCCACAAAATCATCCCACAAAACGCTGGCAATCATATCAAAAACGCCCACTTGCCCGCTGGGGGCTGTAAGCCATGTCCACAAATTGCCGGATTCTGAAATTGCCCATGATGCAAACATTCCGGCATCAATGGCTACAATCCTTTCGGGTATGTCCATAAGTACGGGCTCATCCCACTCCCACATCCATACGCGTCCGTCGCCGGTGAGTGCCAAATATTGTGTAATAAAACCGCCTTGGTCGGTAATCGCTACGATGTTGTCTTTTACGTGCGTGGGGTATTCGATTCGTGTGCGGCCGCCGTCGTCACCCCACTTCCACAAGCTGCCGTCGGTTTTGATGGCCATGGAAAAGCGTCCGGCGGCAATCGCTACTACGTCTTCCATGATTTGCACGGGGTAGGGATTATGTTCACGCGGGGAGCCCCATCCCCGTGTATTGCTTCCCCACACCCACAGTCCACCATCGGCTGTTAATGCCATCGCGTGTGATTCAGCAATGGAAACATCAATTACGTTTTCCTTGACCCGCACAGGATGATACCGGGATTCGTTTGTGCCAAGATAACGGCTTCCACCCCATGTATACAATCCGCCGTCGGTGGTGACTGCGTATGCACGCCAACCATTCGTGGCAATAGAAATTACATTTTCCATGATGCGCACCGGTCGGTAACTCCATTGGGCTGTGGGGCCATATCCAAGTTGACCTCGCTCATTGCATCCCCACGCCCACAAGCTGTTGTCATACATAATTGCAAATGAAACATCCCCATGTGCGGTTACGCCAATGATGGGTCTGTTCGCAAACGGGTATGTGGGCACTGCCGCCACCCTTAGCGGGGGTCGGGTTGGGGTTGGGGGTGTTGTTTCGGCTGGGGTGGTTGCAACGGGGGTTGTGATGGCGAGGGTGATTGGCGTTGGCGTGGTTGCTAGGGGTGTCGTTTCTACGGCGGTTTCTTCGTTGCTGATTGCGTGTGGATAGTTTGTAGAAGGAGTGGATGATGTTTCGTTATGGTTGTTGTATTCGCGGTTGTTTTGCGTTTCTGCGCCGGTTGCATTGGAACATGCCGCCAGCAACAGCAGCGCAAACCCGATGTAGAGGATTTTCAACTTCTTCGCCGCCATTTCGGAGGCCTCCTTTTATCTTGTGTATCGCGTTACACCGCTGCCCATTCTTTGCGGGCGATGCTTTGCTCTACCGCGTCCAGCACTTTATTGCACATGACCCCGTCGTAGAAGTCGGGGTTATTTTTTGTGTCCAGCGCGATGTTTTGGAGGAATTCGTACAGCTCGTGAACGAAGGTGTGCTCGTAGCCGATGACGTGGCCGGGTGGCCACCAATTGGCGGCGTAGGGGTGTACATCGTGGGTGACTTGCAAGGTGCGGTAGCCGCGTGTGGCGCGGGGTTCGCGCGCGTCGAAGTATTCCAGCTCGTTGATGCGTTCGAGGTGGAAGCGGACGCTGCCCAGTGCGCCATTGATTTCGAAGTGTAAGTCGTTATCGTGGCCGTTGGCGAAGCGCGTGGCTTCGAAGGTACCTAACGCGCCGTTCTCGAATTGCGCTAGGAAAGCCGTGGCATCATCTACGGTGACTTCGCCCATTTGTGCGCCTTGCTGTGCCGTGGCGGATAGGCCGGTCATCTGCTCCACAATGGGGCGCGACTTGATGAATGTCTTGCTCATACCGATAACGGTTGAAAATTCGCCTACTAAAAAACGCGCCAGGTCAATCACATGCGCGCCCAAATCCCCATGTGCACCCGACCCCGCCACGTCCTTGTCCAGCCGCCAAACTAGCGGAAACGCCGGATCTACAATAAAGTCTTGCAAATAAGCGCCACGGAAATGATAAATCTGCCCCAGCTGTCCGCTATCAATTAGCTGCTTCGCCAGCAGCACTGCAGGCGCAAAGCGATAATTAAAGCCAATTTGGTGTTTAACGTCATTCTCCACCGCTGCAGCCAGCATTTCCTCCGCCATCGGCGTAGTAAGCGCCAGCGGCTTCTCGCAGAAGATGTGCTTTTTATTACGTGCGGCCTCGATGGCAGGTGCATGATGAAAATTGCTAGGCGCTGTGATGTCGATAACGTCGATGTCCTCACGCGTCACCAACCGACGCCAATCGGTCTCTATACCTTCAAAACCGAAGGTCGCCGCCGCTGCACACACGCCGGCTTCATCGCGCCCGCAAAGGGCTTTCAGGCCGATTTTGTACGGTGGCTCAAAGAAAAGCGGGATGCGCTGATACGCATTGGCGTGGGCTTTGCCCATAAATTTGTAACCCAACAGGCCGATGTTGAGGGTTGTGGGCTCGTTGCCGAGGGTTTTGGACATTTGAATTGACTCCTTTGCGGGATGGGGTTGTGGTGATTATGTTGATTATATCATGGTTTTGTTATACAAAGGGGGCTAGGCTGCGCCCAGGGTTTTGAGGTTTTTGACCTTCATCTTTTGACTTTAATCATCATCTTTTAGCCGCCACCCCGCCTTTTTATATATGCCCAACACGCCCCTTCAACCGCAACACCAGTTTTCGCAGCAAATCGCAGCCTATTACCAGCGACGCGAGCCCTATGACCAACAGCAACTCATCCCGCCGCAGCCCCGTGGTGCGGAACACTGTGCCGCCGCGGTATATGAGGAACAACTGCATGACTACAACCGCACTCATGACAACAATAAACAGCCGGTTGCGTGTTAGGTTTGCGAACAGATTGAGCCGCGTGGTGCGGGCATTTAAGGCATTGAACACGCCTGCGAAAACGAACAGGCCGAAGAAGGCGGTTTGCAAATAGCGGGGGTCGTTTCGGTAGAAATCGGCGAAGAACGGAAGCGTGAAGAAGGCAAGACCTAAAGCCGCAATGAATGCGCCTGTTACTAGGATTTGGCTGAACATGTAACGGTTGATGATGGGGATATCTCGTGCCTTGGGGCGTTCACGCATGTATTCGGGTAGGGGCGGCTCTCCGGCAAAGGCGAGGCCGGCCAAGGTGTCCATGATCATGTTAATCCACAACATTTGGATGACGGTGACGGGTGCCTCTACGCCGATGAACGGACCGATGACAGAAATACCGACAGCGCACAGGTTGATGGTGAGTTGGAAGATGAGGAATTTTCGGATGGATTTGAAAATAGTGCGGCCGTAGAGGATGGCGCGGACGATGCCTGCGAAGGAGTTGTTGAGGATGACGATGTCGCCGGCTTCCTTGGCGATTTCGGTGCCATCGCCCATGGCGAAGCCCACGTCGGCACGCTTGAGGGCGGGCGCGTCGTTAACACCGTCGCCGGTCATGCCGGCCACGAGCCCTATTTCCTGGGCAATACGCACGAGACGGCCTTTGTCGGAGGGTAGGGCACGGGCGACTACGCGCAGGTGAGGCAGGCGGGCTTTGACCTCGTCGTCGGAGAGGGTTTGCAACTCGGCGGACGTAATCAGTTGGTTACTGTGCGTAACCAACTGAAGTTGGCGGGCGATGGACGCGGCGGTTTCGCGGTTGTCGCCGGTGACCATGACGACTTGTACGCCCGCCTCGGTGACCTCGCGGATGGCAGCGGCTGCATCGGGGCGCAGCTCGTCGCGGATGCAGAAGATGCCGACCAAAACAAGGGGCGTGGGTTGTGGGGTATTGCCCAATGTGATGGGGGAGGGGTGCATGCCGTGCGTTGGAGGATGGGGAGCGCGGTTGTTGACGAGGGGTGTGGCGGTTTCACACAATGCCAACAAACGTACCCCCTCTCGGGCTTGGGATTGCAAGGCTTGCTTGATACGCGCCAAGGCTTCGTGCGTTAGGGGCGTGGAAACGCCGCGCTCGTCCAACGCCGCCACGCACGCGGGCAGGAGGACTTCGGGCGCGCCTTTGACCAGCACGGTACAGTCGCTGTATTGCCCGTGGCGGGTATCCAATCGCCCGACCCGGCCACCCCCCGCCCCCACAATTTCCGTCGCCATAAATTTCTCCCGCGAATCAAATGGCTGCGCGAAACCCTTCGCGTACAGCGGCAAGCGATGCACATCGGGCAAAATCATTTCCAGCAACGCACGGTCGGTGGAGTTACCGCCCACGGCCACGGGGCGCAATTTTTGCGTAGTCACGTTGGCAGAATTATTATAAAAGCAATTGAGCAGCACGCGGTTATATAAGGCCTCGTGGCGCGGCAGTTGCGCCGTGGACAATAACTGCCCACCCGCGCCAATCATTGCCGTCACGCTGAGCCGCCCCTGCGTTAACGTTCCCGTTTTGTCCGTGAACAAAATATTCAAACTGCCCGATGTCTCGATGCCCACCAGCTTGCGCACGAGCACATTGTCCTTCAACATCCGCCGCATATTGGCGGACAACACCAACGTGATCATCATGGGCAGCCCTTCGGGCACGGCCATGACAATGACTGTAATCGCCAACGTTAACGCAGTCATAAAATCTTGCAACAGCAGCGTGTAATTGCCGTAGGCAAGATGATTTTCCAATACCAGCGCATTAAACATATTAGCCACAAACACAATGGCCGCCGCGCCATAACCAAAGCGACTGATTAGTGTGGCCAACCGCGCCAGCCGCGTCTTGAGCGGACTGTCCACCGTGGCTTCCTGTATATCCGTAGCCAAGCGGCCATAGAAAGTTGCATCGCCCACGGCCGAAACGCGCATAATACCCTCGCCACTGCACACAACAGCGCCGCGGAAAACATCGCAGGATGATAGGAACGGCGAATCAACTTTCAAACGCGAAGCGTTCGACACCCCACCTATCGGTTGCGCTTTCGGCACTTTTCGCGCTTCCAGCGTCTCGCCATTTAGCGCAGATTGGTCTACGGCGATTTGTCCCCATACCATTTCACCGTCGGCAGGGATTTTCTCCCCCGCTTGCAAATGCACGATATCGCCTGCCACCAACGCCGACACGGGCAGTTGCAACAACGCATGGTTGCGGCGCACGCGGCATTGGGTAGCGGCGGCTTCCTCTTGCAATTTTTCAAACGTGGCCTCGCTGCCGTACTCGCTAAGGGTTGAAATCAACGTCGCTAGCAGCACCGCCAGCGCAATGCCCGCCGACTCGTACCAATTGGCATCGCGCACCAAAAGCAGTAGATTGACCCCCAACGCCACCATCAAGATGCGGATAATCGGGTCGCCAAAGCTCGCCAAATACCGCCGCGCAAAACTCGTGCGTGTCCGTTGCGTAAGCGCGTTGGTACCGTGCCGCGCGGCAGACTCCTCCACCTGCGCCGTCGTCAACCCCGCTTCTATATAATCCGGCATCAAACATACCACCTTGTTAACAGAAATTAGACAAGTTATATATATGCCGAATGAAACCGTGGTATGATTTCCGCGTTATTACTACCAAAGGGGGAGCCACGTGGACGACGAAAAAATATTGGAATTGTACTTCGCCCGGGACGAAGCCGCCATTGACGCCACCGCGCGCAAGTACGGTGCATATTGCCATGCCGTAGCGGTAGGTATACTGCACGACCGCGAGGACGCGGGCGAATGCGTAAACGACACCTACCTGCGTGCGTGGGAGGCCATACCCCCCAAACGGCCGGGTATGCTTCGCGTGTATTTGGGCAAGATCACGCGCAACCTTTCCTTGGACAAATACCGCCGGCGCAACGCGTTAAAAAGAGGAGGCGACACCGTGACCACGCTGTACGGCGAACTAAGTGAATGCATCCCCGGCGGCAACAATATTGAAGAAACCGTGCAAGCCGGATATATCACCACCGCCATCGACGCCAGCCTGCGCCGCATGTCGCAAGAAATGCGCTTGGTATTCATGCGCCGCTACTGGCACACCGATTCCATCGAAAAAATCGCCGACCGATATCAAATGAGCGTCGGCAAAGTTAAATCCATGCTCTTTCGCGCACGCAAAAAACTGCGTGCCGACCTGGAGGGGGAAGGGGTACACGTATGAAAATCAACGAAGATAAATTGCTGGACTGCATCGGAGAAGTCGGCGACGACCTGATACACGAGTCAGAAACGGCGGTGCCTTTCATCGCACGCCGCGGGTACGGCAGTTGGCTGTCCGCAGCAGCGGTACTGGTGCTGGGCTTGGTCGTGATTGGACTGCACAATTTGGGGCCGGGGTTATTCCGCGTGAGCGATGACGCCGCCTACAACGATGCAGCCGATCGTTCACAATTGGGTGCCAATATGCCCGCCGCCGAGGCTCCGAACGACAGTGCCTGGGCGGAAGGTGCTGCCCCGCCGGAAGTCGCCATGCCCGAATACGAATACGCAGCACCCGAGGCATTGCTGCCATCGCCCACCATGCCGGGGCTATACAGAGAAGACGTGTACCTATATGACCCGGCACATGACAATGAAGATTTTTGGTTCTCACAAGTTTACACCGACGAACCCTGCCCCAATTGTGAAGCACACGATTGTTGGTATTTTTACTGGATGGGCAGCATCGAAGCCACGCCCCCCGTGCGTTTGTTATATGAAGACGAGCGCCCACCCCTCAACCCCTACCACGCCGTTGACATGAACCAATTGCCCACCATGCACCAAGAGGGCTGGCTGGAAATCATCCTCATGACCGACGAGCCGCTCAACAGCGTAAGCATCATAGCGTTGGAACCCAGCTTTCTCTTAGGACAGACGTTCCTTCACGTCATCGATTCGCACCGCATCGGGTATTGGCAGCCCGGCGTACCTCTCATATTACAAAATTATATTTGGAACGGTCACGCCACATGGTTCGCCATCACCTTCCACGATGCCGCGGGTAATTTCCATTATTTAACCGTACAAGAAAATTTCGTTGGCGGGTGTGTTCCGCAATTCTTCTTGACCCGGTTGGACGCAGATCATATTATTCCATTGGGATGGCGCGACCCCCCGGATATGCACTTGCTTACGTTAGAGCGCGTCGCACCCCCACTCATCACCGAACTGCTGGGCGACTTCATCCCCGGCGAAATCCGCGAATTCCGCAACATGGAATACCCATTCCATGTCGTTATGTACCGCCACCTCTACCACGAACCCCTCGATCATTTTTATATCCAACACGCAACAGACAATTGGGGCAACCCAGACCCGCACCTGTCGTTCGCATCTGTAATCGCACGGCAACTCATGGACGAAGGACGCGATGACCGCCGCGTCATGTGGTCCACCTCACAAGGTTTCATGACCGAGTACCAATTCGACACCCAAACGGGCGACGCACTGTTCCTATATGCCCCCCGCCTAAACGCAACATGGTTGCTCATCGACATCGGCCCATCCCCCTGGATGGACGATCCCACACGGTCATATGTAGTAATCTTCCGCCCGTAGCGTAAAAAAACGTACAAAAAACGGCCGCACAATGCAAGGATAATCCCTGCAATGTGCGGCCGTTTTGTTTTTGCGTTAACCCTTCGCGCCGTATTGGCGGTAGAAAATACGCGCTTCGGGCGGCATCTTCTGGCGGCGGGAGCCGGGACCGTCCGGTTTGCCGATGGGCATGGTTGCCCACAGGCGGTAGTTTTCTGGGATGCCTAGGGCTTCTTTGACGCAACGTTGGTTTTGCGCGTCTATCCACGGGTAGTCCAGCCATAAAGCGGCGTAGCCCATGGCCGTGGCGGCCAGCAGCATATTCTCCAACGCGGCGGAATAATCTTCTTTTTCGAAGCTGATGTGTTCGGCGGGGGAGTCGTCGGTGGTGAGAATGGCGATGGCCGCCGGAGCGGTATTAAAACCGCCGTGGTTGATGATGGCCGCAGCAGGGTCAATGGCTGCGCGGTCGGGCAAAATCACCAGCCGCACCAATTGGCGGTTCGCGCCATTGGGCGCGGCCAGCCCCGCGTGGGCAATTTTTTCCAAGTCGGCCAACGGCACCGCATCGGGCAAAAAATGTTCTTTATGCGAATAACGCGCGTGTACAACGTCAAAAAAATCCATGTGTATCCTCCTCGCTATTGTTTTATTTGCTCAGTTTTCGCCGCCAACTCTTCATCGGTGAGTACGCCCGCTTCGTATAGCGATGTTAGCATAGACAGTTGGGTCGTGGGGTCGTTGGTGCAGGGCAGGTAGGTTTCGACTTCTTTTTTCTTCATCAGTTCCTTCACGTAGATGACGAAGGCAATGATGATGTATCCCATGACCAGTTCGCCGATGAATGCCGGCCAGCGTTCGATGGGCATGGATTCATCAAGGATGAAGAACATCAATCGGTTGTATCCCACAATCAATAAAATAAATATGACTAAACCGATGCTCAGTAATTTGAGGTTGTACAAGAATTCGTGTTCCTCGCCGGTTTCGGGGTATAGGTATTTTTCTAGAATGAACATAGCTATCAGCACCATGATGACCATAATGTCTTGCCCCAACATCCGGTTGACGAAAACGTTGCCAAATTCGCTCCAATTATCCACCGAAGAAATGATGTCCATCCAATACATAACCTTATTAACCAACAGATAAGTGAAAAATATCTGCTTGAACATCTTGCCCAAATTGGATTTCTTTTTCATATTACCTCCGGCGGATGCTTCCCAGCCCGGCGGTGGAACGCGTCACTGTGGCATCGCCGTCGTAGCGCACACGCCCCACGCCCGCAATGGAAATATCCAACGTGTTAGAGGCGTACACATCCACTTGCCCCGTGCCCGCTACGCTTACGGTTGCGTCCACGGCGCGCATTTCGAATGCATCAACGTTGGCCGCGCCTGCAACGGACAAATTAAGCACGTTGGCCGTTCCTTCCAGCGAAAGATTGGCGGCACCCGATATATTCACGGTCAACGAATCCGTGTCCAAAATAATATCTGCGTTGACCGCGCCGGAAACATGCAAGCTGTTCAATGTAGGTGCGTAAATCGTCAAACGCGGCGTGGTATTGCGCCCGCTGGTAGTAAATGACCGCGTATAATCAATTTCTAACACACCATTACGCACCCGCGCATCCAAGATTTCATACAAATTTTCCTGAATTTCCAGCACAACCGAAAACGCATCCGCTTGGCGGAAAGTTAAATCATGCGCCCCGGACAAGTTCAAACCGTTAAAATCTGTAAAATCCAAAGTAAATGCCATCAACGGCCCCTCACCCCGGATAATTCTACGCGAATCACGAATGCAACCGCTTAAAAATAACGTCGCTACCAACAATAAAATCGCCGTACAAAAAAACTTTTTCATAATAAACTCTTCCTCTCTATGGCTCATCCCTATTGATAGGGGTCAAGGGGCGAGTCGCCCCTTGCAGGTCTGGGCAGCGCCCAGGGTCTTATTCTTTTGATCCTCAATCTTTTGACCTTAAATCTTTTGATCTCAGTCTTTTCCCATTACTCCACAACATCAAATTGGCTGTTATACAACGTCGTATAAACACCTCCGCGCGCCAATAATTCTTCATGATTCCCTTGCTCTACAATATCCCCCTCCTGCATGACCAAAATCATGTTCGCACTGCGAATCGTCGACAAGCGATGTGCGATGACAAAGCATGTGCGCCCCTGCATGAGGTTTTCCATGGCGCGTTGGATGAGGACTTCGGTACGGGTATCTACATTGCTGGTGGCTTCGTCCAAAATCAAGATGTTGGGGTCGGCCAGCAGGGTGCGGGCAATGGTCAAGAGTTGCTTCTGCCCGGCAGAAATATTGTCCGCTTCTTCGTTGATGACCATGTCGTAGCCGTCGGGTAGTGCACGGATGAAGTGGTGCGCCTGTGCAGCGCGAGCGGCGGTGCGGATTTCTTCGTCGGTGGCGTCGAGCTTGCCGTAGCGGATATTGTCGGCGATGGTACCGCTGAATAACCACGTGTCTTGCAACACCATGCCAAAATGCCCGCGCAAACCATCGCGCGTGTAGTCGGCTAGTGGGGTGCCATCCACGGTGATTGTGCCCGTGTTCACGTCGTAGAAACGCATCAGTAGCTTGACGATGGTGGTTTTGCCCGCGCCGGTTTTGCCCACGATGGCGATTTTTTGCCCCGGTTTGATTTGCGCGGTGAAGTTTTTGATAACGGGCACATCGGTGTCGTAGCCGAAGTTGACGGAATCGAACACGACGGATCCATCCACTTTTTCATGCACGACGGGTTTGGCGGTTTCGGGTGCTTCTTCGTCCTCGTTAAGGAATTTGAACACGCGCTCGGCTGCGGCGGCGGTTTGCTGCAGCATGCCCGCTACGCCCGAAAGTTGCGCCATGGGCTGCCCAAACTGGCGCGTGTATTGGATAAAAGCTTGTATGCTGCCTACGCTCAACCCGCGCGACAACGCCATGATGCCACCCACAACCACGACAGCCGCATATCCCACGTTGCCAATAAACGCGATAATCGGCCACATAATGCCGGACAAGAAATTCGCCTTCCACCCGGCGGCGTATAATTTTTGGTTATGTTCATCGAAGGCAGCTGCGCTGGCTTCTTCGCCGTTAAATGCTTTGACTACAGTGTGCGAGGTAAACATTTCCTCGATGTGGCCGTTCAGGTTGCCCAAGTTTTCGGCCTGTTGCTTAAAATATTTTTGTGATTTCTTGACGATGAAGCCCACGATGATGCCCGATAGCGGCAAAATAGCAATCGCTACCAGCGTCAAGATCGGGCTGATGGTGAGCATCATCACAACAATGCCCAGCACCGCCGTGATGCTCGTGACCATAGAGCTCAACCCGCCGGAAAGCGTGTTGGACAGCGTATCCACATCGTTGGTAATGCGAGAAAGCACGTCGCCGTGGGGGGTCTTATCGAAGTATTGGAAGGGCAAGCGGTGTATTTTATTACTGATTTGCGTGCGCAAACGGTAAGTAATGCGCGCACCCACACCCGCCATGATAAAACCCTGCACATAGTTGAAAATGATATTTATTAATTGGATGCCGCCGAAAATCAACAAAATATTGCGCACCCGTGTAAAGTTGATGCCCGCAGTAAATCCATAAAAAATTTCATCCGTAGCCATGCCCAAAATCCGCGGGCCAAATACACCCAGCACCGTCGCTGCCATCGCTACGAATAACACAAGGGCCATGATCAATTTTTCTGCGCTCAGGTATTTGACCAATTGCCGCATGGAGCCTTTGAAGTCCTTGGCTTTTTCTCCGCTGTGCATACCGGGGCGGCCTCCCCAACCCCCGCCACCGCGTGCAGCGGGTCGGTTGCTTTGTCCTTGAGGGCGACCGTTTTGTTTTTTATCGTTCATTGGGTCACCTCTTCTGATTCATCGGCAGATGCATTTATCCCACTGGGATGCTCGGTTTGGTTTAAGACATCTTGCGAAGATGCAATTTCGTGGTAGGCGGGGCAGGATTTTAAGAGTTCGTCGTGTGTACCTCGGCCTACGATTTTGCCTTCGTCCAGTACCAGGATTTGCTCGGCATTCATGATGGTGCCAATGCGTTGGGCGATGACGATGACCGTGGCGTCGGCAGTATGCTCCTTGAGCGCGCGGCGCAGCTTGGCATCGGTGGCAAAGTCAAGTGCCGAAAAACTATCGTCGAACACCAGCACCTGCGGGTTCTTCGCCAACGCACGCGCAATCGACAATCGTTGCCGTTGTCCGCCGCTAACATTGCCGCCGCCCTGCGAAATTTCTGATTCGAATTTATCCTCTTTTTCGTCGATAAATTCCATTGCTTGGGCAACTTCGGCGATTTTTTGTACTTCGTCGTCGGTAGCGTCGGGGTTGCCGTATTTAATGTTGGATTCGATGGTGCCGGTGATGAGTTGACCCTTTTGCGGAACGAAGCCGATGCGGTCGCGCAAGTCCTTCTGCCGCACGTTGCGGATATCGCGACCCTCAAGCGTGATGCTGCCATCGGTCACGTCGTAGAAACGCAGTAATAAAGAAGCGATGGTGGACTTCCCCGAACCGGTGGGGCCGATGATGGCTGTCGTTTGCCCCGGTTGTGCGGTGAAGGTGATGCCCTCCAGTACGTCGGTTTCGGCACCCGGATAACGGAAGCACACATCGTCGAAGATTACGGTGCCAGCGTTGGTGCCAAACGTTTCCGGGCTTTTTGGATCTTTAATCGATAATTCTTTATCCAGCACTTCGGCGATACGCGCGGCACTTACCTGCGCACGTAGCACCATGACCAGCACCACAGACACCATCATAAATGCGAAAATCACTTGCATGGAATATTGCATAAACGCAATCATGTCGCCTATTTCCAACCCGTGGTAGGCGATATTGTGTGCGCCCACCCAAATGACCAGCAATTGCGTGCCCGCCATCATAAAGGTAATCAACGGGCCCGTAACGGCCATGACGCGTGCTACATACAGCCCCAAGTCACGCAAGTCGGTATTGGTTTTGTCGAAGCGTTTTTTTTCGTGGTTTTGTGTGGCGAAGGCGCGGATGACCATGAGCCCGTGCAGGATTTCGCGCGATACTTTATTGAGTTTATCTACCAATTCTTGCAGCAGCTTGAACTTGGGCATAACCGCAGAAACGATGAGCACCACCATGCAAATTAACACGACCACCGCCAGCGCGATGATCCAACTCATGCGCACGCTGCGCGTCATGGCCATCAATACGCCGCCGATGCCCAAAATAGGTGCGTACACCAACATACGCGCGCTCATGTTCACCAAGTTTTGTACTTGTGCCACGTCGTTGGTGCAGCGCGTAATCAACGACGCAGAAGAGAACGTGTCAAATTCGTTCTGCGAGAAGCTCTCGACTTTGACGAAAAGGTCATGGCGCAAGTTACGCGCCGCACCTGCCGCGATCCGTTGCGAAATATAACTAGAGCTAATGGACGCCAATCCAGCAAGCAAAGCAACGCCCAGCATGACCAACCCCGTGCGGATAATAAAATCCGTCCGTGATACATCGTACACGATGCCGTAAATCACGCCATCGTTCACAATTTCTGCCATCAGGGTAGGTAAGAACAGCTCTGCCATGGCTTGCCCCAATAGCAAGACTAGTGTCAAAACCACAAACCAGCGGTATGGTTTTAAATACTTCAATAATTTTTTCATCCGCGTCTCCCTTAAAAATCCAAGCTCATTAAAATTTCCATTAAGATTTCAAATACAATTATTGCCGCCCATAAATCGCCCGTGACAATCCAAATACCGGCCACAACGCAAATTACAACAAAAATCCCAATCGCACTAATAAACATGCCCTTGTGATGGATGATCCAATCTTTTATGTACCAGCCCGTGCCGTGGTATTCCTCGACGAAAAATTCACAGGCTTCGGCACCGCCTTTGCGTTTGGCATTAAAATGAAGGGATTGCTCGTGGTGGCAAACGCCACCATACCAGTTGGCGCACATGCCGCATACGTAATCCGGTGCTTCATGCATAATGGGGGTGTTCATCGGATGTCCTCCCTTGTGGTCAAACGTAATGACACAGGGCAGTGGTCGGAGCCCATGACTTCGGGATAAATCGTGGCCTCGGTGATGCCGCCCGCTAACGCGTTGCTGATCAAGAAATAATCAATGCGCCAGCCAATATTTTTGGCGCGGGCCTGCCCCATGTACGACCACCATGTGTATGCATTGGTGGTGTCGGGATAAAGATGGCGATAAGTATCGGTAAAACCTGCGTCAAGCAGCTCGGTCATCTTGCCGCGCTCCTGCGGGGTAAAGCCGGGGTTGTTGGCGTTGGCTTTGGGGTTAGTTAAGTCAATTTCCTTGTGGGCTACGTTCAAGTCGCCGCACAAGACCACGGGTTTATTAAACGCACACAAAAACGCCCGGAAAGCATCTTCCCAGGCCATGCGGTATTCCAACCGCGCCAGTTCGCGTTGCGAGTTAGGTGTGTATACGTTCACAAAATAAAAATCTTCGAATTCTAATGTGATGATGCGCCCCTCGTTGTCGGGGGCGTGGGGTTCCATGCCGTATGTAATGCTTACGGGGGTGTGTTTGGTCAGTACCAACGTACCGGAATAGCCTTTTTTCTCCGCGCTGTTCCAATAGGTTTGGTAGTTGGGGAAATGGAAATTGGCTTGTTCAGGCTGCATTTTCGTTTCTTGCAACGCCAATAAGTCGAAATCGTGACGTAAAAAATCCATGAATCCCTTGCCCATACACGCGCGCAAGCCATTGACGTTCCACGAAGCCATGTGCCAATTCATTCCGTCATCACCATCCACACAGTAATATATCATAGGAAATTGTACGTTACAAACCCCCGCGTGGTATACTGCGCCGTAGATTTTGCCCAAAAAGGAGTTACTGATGAAAAAAATTCTTTTGATTGACGGGTTCAGTATTTTGCATCGCGCTTTTTATGCAATCCCGCCGTTGACGACGGTGGAGGGTGTGCATACGGGCGCGATTTTTGGTTTTATGAATATTTTGCTGCGGTTTTTAGATGAGGAGAAGCCCGATTATGTTGGTGTGGCGTTCGACTTGCCCGCGCCTACATTCCGCCATGCGCAATACGGCGCGTACAAGGGCACCCGCCGTGCCATGCCTGACGAACTGCGCGAGCAAATCCCCACGTTAAAGGGGCTGCTGACCAAAATGAACCTGCCGCCTGTGGAGTGCGCCGGGTACGAAGCGGACGATATCATTG